>Ga0307928_10001991_pt1 | contig 15628 bp, 14 predicted proteins | sample AceLakmetagen232_FD_201815 | JGI IMG/M metagenome (GOLD analysis project Ga0307928, IMG submission 201815) | Saline water microbial communities from Ace Lake, Antarctica - #232 | ecosystem: Environmental > Aquatic > Non-marine Saline and Alkaline > Saline | place: Antarctica: Ace Lake... | reverse complement strand
AACGACTCGTCGAGGGCTCGATGCGTCGAGTTACTTACTTGGTTCTTCCTGTCAAGAAAGAGAGAAAATGAGCACGAAGACAGTAGAAGTTGAGGTTTGCGGGGTGAGCCTTCAAATTCGCGAAGGCACCAACGATCGAGGTATTTGCACTGAGGTTCTGACGAGGGACACCTACAAAATGGCGTCGCGGTCGTTCGGGCCTGGCGATCTCCTCGTGGACATCGGCGCCCACATCGGGACGTTCGTGGCATGGTCGGCGCACCTGTTCCCCGGCGCCCGCATCGAAGCCTTCGAGATGGACGATGGGAACTTCGAGATATTGCAGCGCAATGCCGCAGGGCTGGAGCATGCCGCCATTCACCACATGGCCGTGGTGGGGGAGGTTGTCCCTGCTGGATACAAGAGGAACGTGAAGAACGGTGGAGGGCATCACATTCAGTTCAGGCGACCAGAACGCCCGCTGCCAGGGGCGATCACCCTAGCCGAGATTATCCGGCTGCATGGCGACATCGCCTTCCTCAAGCTGGACTGCGAAGGCGCCGAGCACTTCATCTTGCGGAAGGCAGCTCAAGATGGAGTTCTGGGGAGAGTCGCTGCGATGGCGCTTGAGTACCACAACTTCTTCAAGGAATCTGGGGATGCGCTGGCCGATCTTCTCCGCGAGCACTTCGATTTGGTCGAGATGAGGGTCCAGAACAGAAGCTGCGGCATCATCAAGGCGTCAAGGAACGCGACAGGCTGACGCGGTTCGACCGTGACCCCTCCCTGGGGTATCCTGGCTCAGAGGTGTAGATGGCGATCGAAGCCAAGATCAACCAGCCGGTCACCGTGCAGTTCGCGCTGTACGCGCCAGACGGCTTTACGCGCCTCACAGGACAGGCCGCCATCGTCACTACCGAGCTGTGGCGCACAGACGCCAGCGGAGACGCACGAGAGGCGGCCACAGAGACCGTTGCCGTCGTCGAGCTAGGCCCTGGCCCTGGCGAATACGTCGCCCTGTTCACGCCGACGCTAGAGCGCACCTACACGCTGATCATCCGCCACGCCGCATCTTCGGCCGACCTCGAGGAGACGATTCAGGTCTGGACGGTCACGCCTTCGGACATCGGCGCAGCGGTAGCCGGACACAGCGTCATTCCGCTTGATCGCAGCCCGGTGGACACCGGCCAGATTGTGGAGATGCGCGTCCGCTTCGTCGAGATGGACGGGACGCCGTTCGATCCGTCAGAGCTGCGCCAGGTCGTGATCACGAACCACGACACCGAGCAGGTGCTTTTCACGATTGGCGCGGCCGACATCGAGCGCATCGCGTTGGGCGAATACCGGGTATTCACGCCGCTGGTGCTGGCTTCTCCGGTCACCCTGGGCGACCGCTGGTATTACCGGGCCTTTGCTGGGGATCCAGAGCGAAACCGGGCCTTCTCGCTTGTCGTGGCTGCTGCGGTCGGGGCCGACGATCTGTTGGTCAGCGTTGAGCGGCTCAAGCGCCACGAACTCAAGGGCTGCGACCTGACGGATAACGATGGCGTTCCGCTGCCGCTGGAGACCTTCGAGGAGGCGATCCGAGAGGCCACGGATGAGCTGGCGGCCGAGATAGACGCCACTTTGCGGCCCACGCTCGTAACGGAGAAGCATGATTACGATCTGAGCAAGTACCAGTGCTTCGGCTGGTTCCAGCTTGATCGAGTGCCCGTGGCCGAGATCATCTCGGTGGAGATGAAGTTCCAGGGCTCAGGCTACAACCTGGTGTTCCCGCCGGCCTGGATCAACACGATTGATCCGATGTTCGCGACCTTCAACCTCGTTCCGCAGACGGGCACCCTCGAGCAGTTCCTCGTTGCCCAGGGCGGAATGGGCGGCGGCGCCCTGATGCCCGTGCTGCGGCCTGGCATATACAAGTGGTGGCCTGCCCTCTTCGAGATTCAATACCGGGCCGGGTTCGACCTCGGGGAGGTTCCCGAGCGCTTGCAGAAGGCTATCGCGCTCAAGGCCGCAATCGAAATCCTCAACATCGCTGGCGAGATGATCCTGGGGTCCGGCATCGCGTCGCAGTCGATAGCCATCGGCGGTCTGTCGCAGTCCGTAGCCACCACGAGCAGCGCCACGAACGCGGGACATGGCGCCCTGATTCTGCAATACGAGAGGCAACTCAAGAAGCTGGTGCCGGCCATTAGGCGGCAGTTCCACGGCGTCGGAATGAGCATCGCGTGACCTGGAACACCGACGCCAGCGGCAACCCGGCCAGGCGCGCCCCGGCGCACGCAGGCAAGCCGTCGAAGATTTACTTCGATCCGGTCAAGTTCGAGCGCGCGATTCAGGAGCACGGCGACCGCCTCCGGTGGGAGCAAGCATCGCGCTGCCCCTGTGCCGCCAATGACCAGACGGGCAGCGCAAACCCGGTGTGCCCGGTGTGCGGCGGCGCGGGGTGGGAGTACCACTCGCCGTTGGAGATCCGCGGCATCGTAGATCGCTTCGAGGTGCGGATTGACGCCCTGGAAAAGCTAGGGGATTGGGCCTTCGGCTCGGCCCAGCTCACGGTACAGCCGGTTCACCGGGTGGGTTTCCGCGATCGAATCGTGATGCTCGACAACGTGGTGACCCACTCTGAGGTCGTGCAACGCGACGTGGCGGGCGAGCCCGACAGGCTGACCTTCCCTGTCGCATCCGTTTCTGAGCGCGTCCTGGTCACCCGCGCGGGAGGCCAGGAAGTTTCGCAGCTCGTGACATTTGACGTGCTCCGGGTGCGCATGATGACGCTCTCGCGGATTCCTGGCGATGTCCTACGCAAGGGCCGCGACTTCAGCGTGACCGAAGACGGGCGAATCGACTGGACGCAGGGGGACCGCAGGGGGACCGCGCCAACGCCAGGGACCGGCCCGCATGAGCCCGGCGGGCACTACGCGATCACCTACATGCACCGGCCTTCGTACCTGATCTCGAATTGGCCATTCGCGGCCCGCACCCTACACGTTGGCCACAAGCGCCCAGAGATCGTGCACATGCCGGGCCCCGTCATGGCGTTCATGCTGATGGAAGCCAGGCAGGACCACTTGCCAGCGGGGGAGCCCGGTGCCTGAAATCCGCGACTTGCGCGTGGTGCTGGACTGCGAGGGCTGGGGGCCTAAGACGATTCAGGCTCGCCTTAGCGATATGCTGGACCAGACTCGAGAGGAGATGGTTGGGCTAGCCGATGCCCGGCTCGGCGCGACCGCATTCAAATACAAGGCCAGCATCGGGCAACCACAGGTTCAGATTCTCGGGCCAGGGCTTATCCGCGGCACCCTGTCTCTCGGCGGCGAAGGCGTGGACGCAGGAGACGCGGCCCTTGCGGGCATGCTCGAAGAGGGGCACGCGCCCTACGACTTGCGCCCCGGCCTGCTGCCTGGTCGCGACGGCAAGGCGAAGCGCTCCGCAGACGGGCACATGTACCGCTCCATCCCATTCCAGCACAGCGCAGGGAAGGGGGGGCGCGGCCGGCCAGCCATGGGCTCGCAGCTTACCCGCCACGGCCTGCGCCCCGAGCAGACGGCCTTCCGCGGCAACCTGAAGGAGGCTGCGGCACGCCAGCTAGGTACGTTCATCCGCGGCGAGGCGAAGATGCTCGCACCAACCCGAACGTCGCCAGACGAAAACACCAAAACGAAGTGGGGAGGGCGCCTCGACGCTGGGCTGGCCCAGATTCTACGGCCGCGGCACGTCACGGACATTTTCGCGGGCATGGTTCGCGCGGAGAAGGTGTACGAGCGCGCCACGCAAGAGCAGTTCATGACCTTCCGCACCATTTCGGATAACCCCGGGACACATCGCTACGATACGAAGACGCAGCGGCCCGGGATGCACCCGGCTGGGGCGGTCAACGTCATGGGCAACACCATGGAGCGCAACTGGATGCACCCAGGCTTTGCCCCTCGGCGCATCTTCCAGGACGGCGCCGAGTATCTGGCGAGCATCTTGAATGCTGGCGATGCCTTCGGTGAACTGCCCACGGTGGAGAAGCCCGATGGATGATTTTCCGGGCGCCATCCACAGCACAGCCGCGGCCCCGGGGACTGGCGCAGCGGCCCGCAACTACAACTTTGCCGAGCGCCTGATTGTCGCTGCGCTGCGAAATGCGCGTGTCCGCTTCCGCGACGAACCCGATCATTGGGACTGGATGCTGGGCTTCCTCGACGCGACCGAGCGCGACATCGTGCGCCGCATCCTGGACGAGCGCCCGCCTACGATCCGGTATGGCTACGCGCGCGACACGGACAAGTGGCCGATTATCAGTGTGGTGCTGGCCAGCGAGGCCCCGAGCACCGATCTGATCGGCGACGTGATCGAGTTGGGCAACGGGCTGATTGTCGAGGGCGAAGTACGCGAGCAGAGGCTCGACATCACCATCTATGCGGATTCGCCAGACCTGGCGCTGTACCTGTACCATTGGGTCAACTACGCTATGCAGGCGCATGTGCAGTGGTTCCAGAACGAAGGCTTGCAGTGTCCCGCGTTTGTCGCGGGTGGGGAGTTGGCGCCTGATCCGAGGTACGTCCCCGAGACATGCTATCTGCGGCGCGTCACCTGGTCGTTCCGTGGCGAGGTCACGGCCAAAATCCCGATGCGGCCCCCGTCGCGTGATCTCTACGCCATGAACGAAACCGCTACAGTCGCGGGGCACGTCGGAGGCGTAAGCCCGGTGCGAGTTAGGAGCTGACCGTGAGTGCATCTTCCATCGCAACGAAGCAGGGGCGCACGCGCGTTCCCGGCGTCTATTCCGAGACCATCCCGGTAGGAGTCCCGCTCTCCTCGCCTGGGGCGAAGGGCCTGCTCCTGATCGGAACCGCCGAGGGCGGCGAGCCCGGGACGATCCACACGCTGACGCGCCCGGGGCAGGCGCGCGAGCTGTTCCGCAGCGGCAACCTGCTGGACGCAGCCCTGCTCGCCTTCGATCCGTCCCGCTCGGCGAAGATCCCAGGGAGGCCGGCGCACGTCCACTGCTACAAGACGAACCCCGCTCTCCAAGGCGCGGCCGTGCTTGGCAACGGGGACGGCGACGCCATCACCATCACTTCGCTTGACTACGGAGCCTTCACGGCCCGCATCGGCATCGACATAGGCCTGGGCGCCACCAAGGGCCTGTCGGCCGTGGTGACCCTGGACGACACCGTGGAGAGCGGAGACGACATCGGCGGGGACGGCGCCTTCACCGGGCGCTACGATCCGGCAGGTGAGGCATCCGGCATGATCCTTACGGCGAGTGCAACCGGGCTCGCCGCGACCTACACGTTGCCTCTGACAGGCAGCCCAATCGTGGACATCCTCCCGGTGCCCGCGACCCTCAAGGTCTCGTCCACCCAGGCCTACGACAATTACCAGCGGGTGACGCTGTACGGCATCAACGCCCTCGACACCCCCATTTCGGAGGTGGTCGATCTGAACGGCGTGGCCGATGCCACGGCAGCGGTTCCGCTCACGTTCAAGGCCCTAACCGCGGTCCGCGTGGACGGCGCCTTCCTGGGCAACATCGTCGTGGAGACGGCCGTGGCCCTGGTCCTAATCACGATGGTCGGAACAATGGTGGCCGGAATCACGGGCGCCTTCAACGTGATCTCCAGCGCCGCAGCCGACGTTGGCATGAGCGTCCTGGTCACGGGGAAGTCGGCCGCAGGCAACACGATCACCCAGGTCTTCGCGCTCAACGGCACCACCAAGGTGAGCGAGACCCTGGTCTTCGCGAAGTTCGTCAGTGCTCGCGTCATCGGTACCACGACCGGCCAGGTGGACATCCGCCAGGAGAGCGACGACGCCGTAGGCGCGAGCATCGCGGCTGGCGTGGACGGCACGGCCGGCATCAACGAGGCCGGCGGCCTCTATCAGCCCTCAAAGCTCGCCTTCGATTCGGTCATCGCGGGCATCCTCGCAGCTCCGCAGCCGGGGGCCTTCGTGGTCATCCGCGGGCTGAATCAGGCCGGGGCTCCGGTGGTCGAGTATTTCGCCGTCTCCGATGCTTCGGCAGACACGACCAACGACTGGACCGAGATCACGCAGGTGGAACTCGGGGCCCTCGACGTGGCCACCACGTTGACCCTCACCGGCACGGCGGCGCAGTCGCTCATCACGGCGCGGCCTCTGCTGCGCGACGCGGTGTCGTTCTTCAACGCTCTTCCCGGCTTCGAGGCCACGCTGCTTGAGGACGCCAGCTTCCTCGTGGCCGATCTGGACAGCGCGGCCAAGGAGATCAACGCGGCGGTGGCCGTCTCCTTCGTGGCCGACTTGGCCGCGTTGGTAAACTGGCTGAACCTGGCCTCGGAGTTGGTCAGCGCTGCCAAGGTCGCGCTGGCCACAGGGCCCCCGTCGCCCACGCTGAGCCGCGTCTACCTGACCGGCGGCACCGAGGGCACCGCGGACATCTCGCACTTCAACGCAGCCCTGCTTGCCGGGCGCGCCCTGTCGGTGGAGCCCTCGTTCGAGTCGTCCCGGCTGATCATCGTCCCGCTGGACACGAGCGACGCCGTGCGCAGCGCCCTGAACGGACACCTGCGGCTCATGGACGGCCGGCATGAGCGAGCGGCCTATGTCGGGCTCGCATCGACGATCGACAAGGCTGCCATCAAGGCCGCCATCCGCGCCGTCAACAACCGCCAGATGGGCGTCTTCGCCCAGGGGCCCAAGGTCTACGACGTGGACGGAGCCGAGGTCACCCTCGACCCCTGGGGCTGGGCTGTCCTGGCCGCCGCCATGCAGGCCGGTTCGCCCGTGGCGACGCCGCTGACCGAGGCCGAGGGCAACGCCATCTCCTCGTCCGGGGATGCGTCGTGGGATCCCGTTGACGACGTGGAGGAGATGATCGCGGCTGGGCTGATCGTCGTACAGGGGCGCAAGATCGTTCGCTCGGTGAGCACGTGGCTCGAGGACGACAACCCGTTCTACACGGAGATGTCCACCAACGAGTCGCTGGACGATTCGGCGTTCAACATGCGCCGAGCCCTCCGCCCGAAGATCGGAAATCGCAACTTCGACGGGGCCGCGAGCACCGTGAAGACGATGGCCATCGTGGAGCTCCAACGCCAGGTCACCGAGGGCGAGATCAAGAGCTTCAACGTGGATTCCGTGGTCGCCGAGGATACCGGCGACGGCTTCAACGTGGACTATGAGATGGAGCCGATCGAGCCGATCAACTGCATCCGCATCCGAGCCTATGCGCAGCGATTGAGCGTGCGCGTCTAAAGGAGGACCGAATCATGGCGATGGGCGATGCCAACGCTGGGGTGCCACGCGGGAAGGTCTTTCACGGCGCCCGTGCATACCTTGTGATCGACGGTGCGACCATTGGCTATTGCCAGGGGGTCTCCGGACAGGAGAGCGTCGAGCAACAGCCGGTGGACGTGCTCGACAACCTCGAGGTGGAGGAGTTCGTGCCGGTTGGCTACACCGTCACGGGCACGATTCGTTTTGTCCGCATTGTCGGACGGTCGCTCAAAGAGGCGGGCATCTTCACTCCGGTTGGGAACCTGCTTACGGCGGGCGACCTAACGATGGTGATCAAGGATCGCCCCGAAGACGAGGCGATCTACACCTTCGAGGGCGTGAAGTGCACCACGCTGGGCTTCGACGCATCCAAGCGCGCGATCGGGATCGAGAACGTGAGCTTCGTAGCGAAGCGCATGCGCGACGAATCCGGGCTGGTCTAACCCAGGATGGCCTAGACGCCCACAGGAGCCCCGACAATGAGCCAAGCCGAAGACCTGCTACACGGCCTTGACGAGCCTGTAGACGACGCTCTCGCGCGCCTTGACGCGCAGGCATCGCCGAGAGAGCAGGCTGAAGACGACGCGCCTGTCCAGTGCGAGAAGGTGATCCATATCAAGTATCGAACCGGCGACGGCAAGGTGCTTGAGGGAACCTGCGTCTACACTGTGCCGACCGTGCGGGGCCTGCACATGATCGGCCTGCGTCGCGCCGAGCTCTCGGCCGGGTTCCCGCTGCTGGACGACTTCACGCATGCGCTGGTGGAGCAGGTGGCATACCTCGAGGTGACCCTCTCCCGTAGGCCGCCCTGGTTGCGCGAGCTTCGCGATCTGCCGGACCCGGCCCTGCTCGCGAGCTTGTACGGGGAGGCGCGGCTGCACGAGGCCACGTTTCGCGTCAGAGCGCGAGACCTTCGCCCGAGCCCGGCGGCTGGCCAGGGCTCCGGAGGAGGCGGTTCGGATGGCGTGGGAGCGGGCGTGGGGGCAACCCTCGGCCGGTAACCCGCGGTGGAATAACGCAGCGCCATCTGAGCACCTTGCGTCCCTGCTCGCGCGCCGCATCCTCGATGAAGACGAGCTCCCTCTTGAGGACCGACGGCTTGAGGCCGAACTGGACCGGCTTATGGCGCAGGACGCCGAGCAGTACGATCCCTACACGGCCGCCCTCGACGCGGCTGCGGAAGCGGGCGAAGATCCGTTTGCCGACGTGAACCGGAGGCGCGCTGGTGACGACGTATAGCACCACGATCAAGGTGGAAGCGGACACCACGGCGCTTGAGCGGGCCAGGGCCACGCTTGACGATCTGGCCAAGGCCAAGCGGAATTTCGAGGAAGACAAGGATCCGCGGACTGGTGCGCCCAACCCGCCTCCGCGTGCTGCGCCAGGTGGAGGCGGGCCTGCGCCTGGCGGTGGAGGCGGGCCTGCGCCTGGCGGTGGCGGCGGGCCTGCGCCTGGCGGTGGCGGCGGGCCTGCGCCTGGCGGTGGCGGCGGCGGGGCTGGAGGCGATGGCGCCGACGGCACCACCACATATTGGAGGTCACGCAAAGGAGGCGCAGGGCAGGCGTGGCGCGGGGGGCGTCAAGCAGTCGAATCGATGCTGCGCGAGCCTGGCTATGGTGGCGTAGGAAGAGTTTTGGGAGCCGTCCCGATTCTCGGCGCTGCTGTGGCGGGCGGAATCATGAGCCTGCTGGACGTGCGCCAGCAATATACAAGCTATGAGGCCGCCATGACGCGGCGGCTGGGCTTAGAAGGCGACGTATCGCTTCCGTTACTTGAGGATGTCGGCGGGCAGTTAGGGATGGGCCCCGTTGAGCTTCACGGCGAGATTGCTACGCTGCTTGGAGGCGGCTACTCGCCGGGCAGCCTGCGTGGGTCTCAGCGTGGGAAGGCGATGGAACTCGCCCTGAAAACGTCGAAGGCGTTTGGCGTTTCCGCCGGCACGATGGGCGGCGTCCTGGGCATGTTCCGCCCTGGAGGCGGCGTAGCGCCTGAGCATATGACGGCGGGGGCCCCGGAGGGCCTTATTTACTCGGCGCTCACTGCGGCTCGAAAGTCCGGGATGGCCCCCGCGGACATCGAACGCTACCTGAGCAAGATCGCAACCAGTACCGCGAAAATGGCAGAGGGCGGCGTAGACGTAGATCCGCTCGCTCTGGTTCGGCTGGGCGAGACGTTCAGCGGGATCAAGGGCGGAACCTACGCCGGGATGGACCTCTCCCAGCAGATGCGTGGCCATAGGGGGTATGACACGGGGGCGGCCTTCGCAGGAGAAGTCCAGGCTATCGGCAGGGGTGGCGGTGCTCCGGGGGGCCAACATCTCGTCTTCGGTGCCCTTTCTAGGCTGTTCCCTGGCGAGGGCATCTCTTCGCTCAAAACGCGCATGCGGAACATCCAACGCGATCCGGTTACCTTGGATAAGGTCTGGCGGATCGTTGCAGAACATTACCGTTCCGATCCTGCTGGAGTTGGAATCAACGTAGACGTATTCCGCGCAGCCTTCCCGGGCATGGCAGACAACTTCGCTGAGACGTTTCTTACGGGCACATCCGCTCCCGCCGTAGACGAGGTTGACAGAATCCTTGCCCTCGTGGGCGACCCCGAACTTGCCGAGGCCAAAAAGCGGGGGGCGGCGCGGCTTAATCGCCAGCCGAGAGACATCGCGCGGCAGAAAGCCGGATTTGAGCGGGGCGATATTCAATACATGCGAAGGAGCAGGACTAACCTTGATCTTGTTCTAAAGGCAGGCGGCCTCATTTATAAGGCCAAGCGGTATTTGATGGAGAAAGCCGTCCTTGAGCCTGCTGCGCTTTTTCACGACGCCATGAAGCATGCCGAGGGTGAGGGCTGGATGAGCGCCGTCGGCAAACTGATGACGGACTTCGGGGATAGCGCAGGGATTCCGAGGGTCGGTGGTTCCAGTGATCCGTCTGAAGATATGCGTCGCAACAGAACCGGCGGTCGCGACCCGATGAGGGACTTACGACGCCAGATTAAAGAACGCGACAAGTCCACAGGAACAGGACAAGGATCTGGAACAGCGGGACCGCAGACCATGATCATCGAGGTGCGCCCGGGCCCCGAGATGGAGGGCTTCTTTCAGTTCGTGCAGGGCTTGACGCGGCCGGCCACGAACTATGGGTGACCAGCCATGATGGGCGACCTTCCACTTGAGCGCATGACCGGCCTTGGCGCTGGCGGCTCGCCCGTGGACTGTGGGCACAGATACACGCCTTACGTGGTCTTCCATAAGCTCGGCGTCCCGAAAATTGACGCTAGCCCGTACCTGGTGAGCATGACCACGCACAACGACTTGGCCACGCCTGAGGGTTCATGGCAGGTCGTCCTCAAGTCGCGTCCGCTCATGACCCGTGCGGCGGTCGAGGCGCTGGAGTGGCACGAAGAGGTAAGCCCCGGGGATTGGGTGACCCTCAAGCTCCATGACGGGCTACGCCTGTGGCCGATCATGATCGGGAATGTTGACCGCGTGCATCGAAGCATCGGCGGTGTTGGCGGTAACCGGACTGTCACCTACATCATTTCTGGGCGCGACCACGGGAAGACCCTGACGGCTTCGGAAATCGTTGTGCTGCCATACGGAAAGCCGATGGGCCCGGCCAATGCTCCAAGCGCGATTGACCCCGCGAAGGATCTGCCCCTGTACTTTCGCACCCTAGAACGGCTTTACGCAGATGCGAAGGAAGGCGGAATTTCTCCCAACGAGATTCTTCCGAAGATGCTCAGGTTCTTCTTGGGGCATGTGCCAGACAGCGATAACGAAGAGCGAGGGACTCCTCCGATATGGCGCCTGCCTAAATCCATCCGCGTTATCCCCGGCGCATGGTTTCCCGGAGGGGAAGCGGAGTTGATTCGGAAGACGAACAATCTCCCTGGCAAGCCGATGGGCGCCCCGATGGGCGATGCCCTGCATGTGGCTACCGAGCCGCTTGATGGCGCGTTGGTGATCAACGAACTATGCGCGTCGATTCCGAACGGCATGACGCTGTGGGAGTTGCTGGCCAGCTACGCGAACACAGAAATCAACGAGGCATTCACCGACTTCCTGCCCACCAGCTTCGCCGTGAGCCGACCGATGCTGGCTTCGGATTACTACGAATTGACGGGCATGCCTTCGGGTGGTGCTGCAGCCGCAAGCGCAGCCGCAAGCGCAGCCGCCGGGGCAGGGGCCGGAGGTTCTGCTGCCTCAGGCGTGGCTGCGACTGCCGCATCGGCTGGCGCTGCTGGCGTAGACGGCATGGGGATGTCGATGCAGATGGTCTTGCGCCGCCGCCCGTTCCCGTCCGAGGCGTACCTGCGAGCATCCATTAAAGGCTTCACTGTTGATCTGACCGCGCAGAAATCAGGCATCGAGCGGTGGCGGAAATTGCCCTGGACCATAATCGACGAGAGGCAACTGGTAAGCGACGAAACGTCGAAGCACGGCGAGGAGCGCTACAATTTGTTTCTTGCCGTACCCCATGCGTCGTATGGCCTGAATCCTTACACGCTGGTATTGGAGACCGGGCATCTCCCAATCGTGACGCCTGGATCGCCTGAGCGCTACGGGTGGCGCAGGCGTCATATGTCATCGCCCTACTTGCCCGTCGATGGGTGGCTAAAGACCTACTACATCTGGTCGCAGTCGCTCGCGGACTGGTACGGCCACAACGCCGAACTTCTGAGCGGCTCGCTTACGACCGGCCGGGCCCTCCCTGGCATCCGCATTGGCGAACGGCTGACGGTGCGTCGCAATGCGGGGAAATGGGATGAGACCTACTACGTGGAGGGCGTCACGCACGAGTGGCAGCGACGCCCTGACGGGGGCGAAAAGACCTCGACCACCTTGCAGGTCACTCGCGGCTCTGTGCTTCCGCAGGGCGGCTACGCGACGCTTGTCCTAGAAAAGCAAAACGGCGATTTGTCCCCCGAAGAAAACGAGGCATACGATCGGCTTCAACGTGGGGGGGCGATTAAATGAGGCTGATGCCCCGCGTCACCCGGCAGTCGGGCACCCCAGCCCGGCCAAAGGTAGATCGTCGGTCGAATACCGCGCGGCTCGTGCGCGGCGTCGTGACGGCCGCCTACTACGCAGACACCACGGACGGCGAGGAGCCCACGCACGAGGCTTACCAGCACCCGGGGGCCGTCACCTGCGACGTGATCGCATGGTCTTCATCTGGGGACGCTGGCTGGTTCTGGAGGGTTCCGGTAATGCAGCGGGGGTCCAGCGTCGGCAACGCGGACTTGTGGGTGCCTCGGCCTGCCACGCGCACGCTGGACGGAACCCCGCTTACATGGGTCGGCACCGAAGACGCGGCAGTCACGGTTCCCGAAAACACGGATGGCGAGTGGGTGCTGATTGACTTCATCGAGGGCAACCCGCAGGCCCCGATCATCATCGGCTCTGTGCAGCATCCGCGTTCCAAGCGCACGCAGAACGGGGCCACCCCGGGCACCGTGCGCGACCCGTCTGCGGATGGGCGGGGCGCCGACGTGCCCGATGGAATCGAGCGGTGGCTTTCTCACCAGGGCTCGATTGCGCGGCTCGACCGTGAGGGCAACGTGGTTGTGGACACCACGCGGGCCCCGCTTGACGACTCGGGGGCCCCGCTTGAAGACGCCAACGGCGATCCGATAGTCGGCGGCCATGTGGACATCGACCTGGCGCCTGCTGCGACCTTCGTGGTTCGCTTTGAGGGCGCGCGGCAGTTCATTATGAAGCGCGTTGACGACGCCATGAGCCTCCGAATCTTCGCGGCGTCGCATCGGATGGCCAGAGAGGGGGATTTCGTCACCGTCAACGGGACCACTTCGCCGATGTGGGCAGCTTGGGTAGCCGCCGTGACGGCCGCTCTGAGCACCACGCTACCAGGCCTGCAGTCGGCTGCCACGGGCATGAAGGCCCGCATTGATGCGCTGCTAACGTGGGCAGAGACCCCGCCGCCGCCCAACAATGGGCGACCGCCGCTTGTGCTGGGCGAAGACGTACCCGAAGACCTGCCCCTGCCGCCCACAGCCGAAGGGCCTTTCCCCTTCCCGTCTGACGCGCACGAGGGCGGCCCTCCGGCTGTGGGCGCCCAGGCAGTGGGCGCGATCACCAGCGGCAGCAGCCAGATTAGAGGCGCCTAGTGGCCATCGACGTTATTGAGCGCCCGAGCCGCTGGCGCTTCACCTACGCCTTCGAGCTGGTGGCCGTCGACGGAACCGGCCGCGGCGCGAACAGGGTCTTCAATTTCCCGATCAACCCCGAGCACATCCACGTAACGGCCGTTCCAGGGGCCGAAGCCACGTATACCGCGGGTGGGGTGGTGCTCGAAGAGTCGGGATTCGTGGTGCACGATGTCGTGATCGGCGGCACCACGGGCATTGAACTCAAGCGCGGCTGGAAGCTGGAGAAGGCCGACCCTCACAAGCCTGAAACGGGGCTCACCTTCCGCGACGGCAACGAGCTGTTCAAAGAGCTCGTGCGGTGGTTCGAATTCTACTGGAGCCTCAAGCGCAACCAGGAGGTGGCGGCGAAGTGGTGCATGGTCTTTCACGACTTCCGCCTCGGGCGCCACTGGCTCATCCTCCCGCAGGGGTTTGACGATCACCGGAACGCCCGCGAGCACCGGCTCCACTACCCCTACGAGATCCGGTTCCGTGCCGTAGCCGACTATGACGCGCTCCAGCTCGAGGGAGTGATGGCGGCGCTGGCCGCGGTGCGCGACTTCGGCGACACGATCAACAACGTCATTCTCGACGTGGCGGGCTACGTCGCCGATGCAGAGGCCCTCGTTGCGGAGGTGGACTCGGCCATCGTCGGCTCGTTGCAGCGCTCCATCGCCGCGGTGCGCGCCGTCGTAGACGGGCTCGCGGGCGTGGCCGCGGGCGTCCGCAACATGGCCAACATCAAGCGGCGGCTCGCCGTGGACGCGCAGCGTGTGATCGGCGGCGTGCGGGCAGACCTGCTCGGCTCGTCCGACGATGGCGGGACGAACCAGGCAGAAGCGTGGGAGCCTGGGAACCGCACGGCTTCGGTGGCCATGGGTGGACGCGCGAGCGCCCGCCGGGCCGAGGCTGCGATGGACACCATTCTCGCCGAGCGCGACCTGTGGCAGCCCTCGTTGACCGACTCGCACACGACGCGCGACGCCAACGCCCAGGGAGACGCAGCCCTGTCCGATGCCGAGGTGGCGACCGACGCGCCCTCTCACGTTGGCCTCGACGCGAGGGTTACGCCAGGCAGCCGCTTTCGCCGAGCGCTCCAGGCCGCACGGCCTTCGCGACGCGCCTACTCCGGGGTGCGCGAATACGTCGTGTGCCAGGGCGATACCATCCGCGGGCTCGCAGTGGACGAGGTAGGCGATGGGGAAGCCTGGTTCGACATCGCCGAGCTGAACGGGCTCCGCGCGCCCTACTTCTCGCCCACGGGGATGCCCAACACCGCGCGCCCCGGGGACCGAATCTGGCTCCCAACCCTCGGGGCCGAGGGCAACGCGACCGCGGGGCCACAGCAGGACCGCGAGAAGATTGAAGAGATGGCCCTTGGGGTAGACTTCGAGCTCGGCGACAATGGCGATCTCGTGCTGAACTCTGCCCGGACGGGGTATCGCCTGGTCCGAGGGATGGACTGCTACGTCCAGGGGCTGCAGCGCGTCCGATTCGCGACGAAGCTAGGCGAGAACCCCGTCTACCCGAGCGTGGGAATCCTGGCCCCCATCGGCGAGCAGAGCGGCGCAGGGATGGTCGCAGCGATTGCCCTTAGCGTGCGGCGCGCATGCTTCACGGACCCGCGCACCCAGGACGTGGTAGATTTGGAAGTCCGCGACGAAGGCGACGGGGCCTTCGTCGAAGTCGAAGTAATGCCCCGGGCCCTGGTCGGTCCGGTGCTCGTCCGAAGGGGGATCGAATAGTGGGCGGCTTTCAGATCATCGACGCGACAGAGCTGCAGCGGCGCATGGTGGCCCGGATTGTGGCTCGGTCCGAACTGACCGATCTGGCGCCTGCTGATCCGATGATGCAGCTTACCGGCGCCGCGGCCGATGAACTGGAGGACATCTACATTGCCGTGGCCCGCCTGCTTGAGCTGTTCTCCATCGACGGTTCGCACGGTGCCGATCTAGATCGTCGCGCCCTGGACGTGCTGCCTGACGGGCTTCTGCGCGGCGGGGCTTCCCGAGCTACTGGCACCCTGCGGTGGGAGACCGCGGTAGGCGTCCCCGTCGCAGTGGACGTTCCGATCCCCGCCGGTACCGTCGCCGCCAAGGCGGGCAACCCCCGCACGCTGTACGTCACCACCGTTGCCGGTGTCATTTCGGCCGGCTCGACGCAGAGCAACCCCGTGGGCGGCCCAGCAGGCGCGGACATCCCGGCGTCGGCAGTCGAGGCCGGGCTCGCGGGCAACGCGGACGCTGATAGCTTC
>Ga0307928_10001990_pt1 | contig 15628 bp, 21 predicted proteins | sample AceLakmetagen232_FD_201815 | JGI IMG/M metagenome (GOLD analysis project Ga0307928, IMG submission 201815) | Saline water microbial communities from Ace Lake, Antarctica - #232 | ecosystem: Environmental > Aquatic > Non-marine Saline and Alkaline > Saline | place: Antarctica: Ace Lake... | reverse complement strand
ACTGATTCTTGAAGGCATACTTTTATCACCTTTTAAATAACCAGCACGAATATCAGGTGTAGTACCAACAGCAGCTTGCATATAGTTCTCAATAGTTACTGCTACAATACCCCTACCACCAGTAGTCTTACTTTTATAAGTAGTTGCTCCCTTAGTTGCTGTTTTAATATCAGATTGTAGGTGCTTTTGAATAGATTTATTCTTATAAGGAAAAATATCAATTTTAATTCTACCCATAACTTTTTACCTGAATTTTCCATCCCATGATATTAGAAAATATATCAGTAAGTTCTGTAATAGTAGCAATTACATAAGATACAGTACCATATACAATTATATCATCTACTTCTACTTCTGAATATTCTGGTGGAATAACAACATTAGCTATAACTTTAATATCAACAACTTCGCCTTTATAAGATAAAGCAACACCTCTACGAAATTGACAAGGAACTTTTGTATAACGATAAAAAACTTCAGCATCACCATAACCATCCCTATTAATTCTTTTTATATCAATTGGTTTTGAGTTAAAGAGAGGTCCAAACATGAATTACTCCTTCACTCTAATTGGAACATTTCCCCAAACAATACCATTAGTATTACTAGAATCATATACAATTAATCTTGCTAGGTAATTAGCTACTGGAATAGCTTCTTGTCCTAAGGCTAAACTTAATTTTCCATCACCTTCTGACCAATCAAAAACATCAGAACTAGATGTACTATCAATAGTTAAATCTCCAAATGCTATAGTCATCCTAGTAACGTCAGTTAGATTTACAGGTTTATCATTAGAAGTTAATACTAAATCTACAGTATTATCATAAACTAAATAAACAGATTCTTTATTAGTTAACATTATCACTATCTCCTATATAAAAGTTTATACTAAAAATAGCAATAATGTCAAGTATTTTATGAATTAGGTATTAATTATGAACAAATAAGCATTGATCTACTTTCTTTGTATTTTTAGTATGCTCAAGAACTTCAGAAATATAGAACCAATCGGCTGCATATTCTAAACTATTCCAACCAATTTCCTTTGTTAAAGAAGTCTTTACAACAACAGAACCACAATCAATAAACTTACGTTTTAGTTCTGACTTCAAATATCCTTTATACTCTTTATGATTATGTAACCTATCACAATAAACAAGATCTGCTTCACCAGTACACATCTTTTCTATAAATATAGGTACATAGTAATTATCACCATTAGTAATTAAAGTATATTTAGAATTACCCAATTTCTTTATACCTAATTGCCTTAAAGAGTGACCATAATCATTAGAACGAGTATCTGTAATAGACCAAGTAAGCCTACGATCTTTTCCATTTAAACCTAACATGAGGTCTAAAAACTTAGTATTCATACCATCATGTATAATATGCATCTTCCAATAAGGATTTGTTTGTGCCTGAAAAGAATTAATTAGACATCTCAGACAAGCATCCTGTTGATATGTTACCACAATAATATCTAATAGATAATCATACTTCATTAAGAAACTCCTTTAGAGAAATCTATAGCTATCTGTTTTGCATCATCTAGTGTTTTAGCTACCCATTCACCCTTACCCCATTTAGTAGGGTAAGGTTCCCAATGTTCACCTGATAATATTTTACCTGTTTTATCTTGTTTAATATTTGTATGTATACAAACACCTAAACCATCTTGATCTTTATATGGATCTTCAACATCTCTTTCAACTACTACATCATAAGAATTACCATCTACCCAAAAGTTTCTAGCATCCTCAATAAAATTTTCTTTATTATTTGGTTCATATGCACAATCACCTTTTTTAACCTTAGAACCTATGCCAAATCCAAAAATAGCTCTATGTGACCACCCATACCATTTTTGCTCTTTCTCATTAAATCCTATAGAACAAACACAATTTGTAGGATCTATCTTTTGAAGGTTTCTTATTCCACGTTTTTTGCAAAGAAGTCTTGCATCTTTTGCATTACCAATCCAATGACCTGTATCAGATGAATAACAGTTAATCATTTCCAGAATGTCATTATCACCAAAAGAAGATTCGATCAATTCCCTACGATAAATATAACCTGGATAATTTCTTTCAAACAATACTTCTATAACTTCATACGGACTTTCTATTTCTATACTCATACTATTATCTTCTATTCTGTTCTGCTTGGTAGATATTCCAATAAGGTGTTAACCTAATGTCCTCTACTTCTTCTTTAGTCCAAAACCAATCTTGTTTTTCATGCTTTAAAAAATGATTTCCCCAATTTTTATCTAAACCTGAATTCCAAGCTAATCTTCTACGTGCCAAAGTTTCAATCCTTTGTTCCTTAGACTTCATATTAGAATAATGGAAAGAACAAATATTAGATGCTGTAATAGAATTCTTATTATTATTTTTCCTTATAATCGAATCTCCATTATAACCTAAAAAGTCTTTCATACTATGTAAACGGGGTTGTATTCCATTAAACTGATAATAATAATAAACATCATGTGGATCTTTATCTAATCTTTCTTCTCCTGTATAACAGAACTTTAACTCATTTAGATTTATAAGTGTATATCCTTTATAATCTAAATCCTTAACCATTTCTATTAGAGGAAATTCAGAGTGAATAAAGATATCACCTCCTGTCATTATAGCCCAATCAGGATTAATTCTTTTAATATTTCGTTCCATAGCTCGTTGTAATAATCTTAAATTAAAGGTTCCATTAGTATTTATTTGTTCTGATGGTATATTATTATCTTGTAAATATTCCCAAGTACCATCTGTAGAATAATTATCAATAACAAAGAAATTTATACCTTCCTGTTTATAATTCTCTATTACATAAGGAAGAGACTGCATTTCATTGAAAGTTGAGAAAATAGCCGTTATATTCATATCATTCCCCTATTTAATTAAAAACTATGTATCCACCATTTTGTTCTACAACCTTTCCGAATTTACTAAGCTCTTTCACTGACCATTGTGATAGATGCCTTTCGTATTCATTCCCATAACCAGCACCTTGCTTCAAAACCTTCACAGGAAGAATAGTGATACTGTTTTTGCAATGGGACTTGATCTTAGTAAGAAGAATTATTCCTCTCTCCTTGACCAAATGTTCCAACATATCACCACAGATAATCAAATCGTAATGGTCCAGAGTATCTATAACATCCAAAACATCTCCTATGTAAATATTATCATAAATTGTTTTATGCCAATCCTTTATATAAGGCTCAAAGGCTTCTATACCATCTATACGTCCCTCTCTCTTAAAATAATCCCTATAAACCCATAGCTCAACAAATTCCCTGGCTAGAAACCCATATCTCCCAAATCCTATTCCAACATCTAACACTGATTTGGGTTTGAGTTCTATAATCTTATTACATACAAATTCAGTTCCCCTTGGTTTACTAGTTGGCATCATTATTCTCCTATTATTTTATGTTCCTAAAAAGTAAAGTAGCTCTTAAAAGGTCGTTCAGTATAAATCTTTATACCCCATTTGCGTAAATAATCCCTAAAATCATCTGTTTCCTTACACTCTGTTCCAAAATAGTCCTTAGTTTCTATATTAATAGTAAATTCATTAACATAAATATATGGATATGCTATAGAAATTTTTGGACTGATTCCATGATAGGTACTTATATTAACATAATTTTCAACTATCCTAGAAAGAATTTTAATTTGCTCCTCTTCAGGTAATGAGACTATAACCCGTATAAAACGAGCAGGATTACCAGCATAAATAGATTTAGATTGTACTAAGTCATGGGTGATAACTGAACCAGCTCCAATAACAATATTAGGTGCTATTGTAATACCCATTAGCACAATACTTCCCTGCCCAATAATCACTCCATCATTTATAGTAATAGCTTCTAATTTAGACGGGTAGCCTTCTAATATAGATTGCCAAAATCCATGCGTAATAAACTTTGTATCTGGTGAAAAAGCTACATCATTACCTATTGTAATAGGTGCAGCAATATTAAGATGGTTGTTATGCATAACACAACGATCTCCAATAATAAGATTAGCAGTAGGATTCATACTACCACCACCACCTATAGTTAAATCAGAACTATTATAAAAATTATTACCAATAATAATATTTCGCCCACGAATATTAGTATTACTTCCTAGATGACCATAATCACCAAGTTTGAATATACCTTTAGTTTTAATTGAAATATTATTTTCTAAAATTATATCTTTTCCAAGAATTAATTCTTCTGCAAATATCTCTATATTCCTGGATTTATCTATATATTTAGACATAATCTGACCTAACTAATTTCACTTTTGTAGCATATTTAACACCTATTTCTACTCCTCTTATTTCAGCTAACTTTTCTATTCCTTTTGCAGAAAAGAAACTATTACTACTATCTAACAATGATACTTCTTCATAAACCTTTAAAGCAGATTTAATCTTTTTCATATGATTTTCCTTTAATTTTATATAAGAATAACCATCTTCATGAATAGGAAATAACATAGGTGGATAATCATATTCATAAATACTTTTTACAGAAGAACTATGCTTTCCAATTCTCAAGGAAGCTCTACAACATTCCCTGGCTATAGAATGATCATGATGCCAGGATATATAAGGAATAAAAACAATATCAGGCCTTACTTGTTCTAATTGTTTATCTATATTAGATGTTAGAGAAAGCCTTGTCATTTGATCTAAAGAAATACCTTCTGTAATATAATAAGAAGAACATAAATTATAAAAAACAAGTGCTTTAGCATGAATTTCTTTTAAAGAAGAGACAGTGAACTGTCTAGTAGCTCTAATATTAAAATGAGGTACAACAGCCAAGGTTCTTAAATGAACATCATATTTCTCCGATAAAATAGATAATAAAAATCCAGCACCTACTGTTTCATCATCAGGATGTACTGAGATAATCAAAGCCTGTTTTTTCACAGTTCTAACCCCTCTACTATTCTATTTCCTATAGCTTTTAAGCTATGTATATTAATTGCCCACTCTCTTGTTTGTTCTTTTAATCGTAATAGATAATTATTTGGTATATCTAAAAGCCTGTTTATAACGATAGAAAGTTCTTCTGGTGTATTAGCCACCTGTAAAGCACATTTACCATATTCTTTTTTATACCGCTCAATTCCATATCTAAAATCAGTAATAACTATATTACCTAAAGCTGATGCTTCTAAAGAAGTTACTCCCCAATCAGCCGTAAATTTCAAAGATTCTATATAAATATCACAACTATTCATCCTAGCAAGATTTTCCTTCCAAGGTATAATCTTACTTGAAAATCTATAATCAACTTTATCTTTAAATTCTTTCATAACATTATTAATTACACTAGAACCCTTTATTATTAAATCATTATTCCTATTACTTGGAAAATGTCCAACTACTAATTTTTCTCCTATAGTAAAATTTGGTTCAATACTTCCTATATCTACAGCAGGAAGTAACCAGATTTCATTTTTTGCACCTTTATCAAGTAATTCTGCTGTTTGAGTAAAAGTTACATCCACTATTGGATTAAAAAATCTATTTGTTTTATTAGGATTTTTTCGGTACTGTGTTCCACCATTAAACACAGCTAGTTTTTTCCCTGTGAAATCAATATCTAATGGAGTATAAAGTGAATGCATCCAAATAATAGCATCAGCCTGTTTTGCTTTATCCTCAACTTCTTTTATATTTTTATATTTAATAGATTGATTTGGGTATTCAAATGCATGTAAATGTTTTGTATATGAAAAAGCATCTACTCCTACTGCATTTAAACACTTTGCAAAAGTACAACCTACATTAGCCCAATCTGATTGCGATATTAATATTACTAATGGTTTCTTCATTTTACCTTCCAATCTCTGTTATAACGATGATAAACATAAAGTCCAGACATTAAATAGATTTTGTACTCAGCTTTAATAAGTGCTTCACAATAAGCGTTGTCTACACCTAAAAATCCTCTTTGACAACCCCCTATCTTTTTCCAAGCTTCTTTATGTGTTAAAATGAAAAAGCCACTAAGGGGAATTAACTTTGCTTGTGATGTAATATCAACAAGACTCTTTCCATTTTCTCTGTAGATCTGTTGACTAAATTCTCCATGCTCTACCAAGTTATCAGACTTAGGTGCATCTGTTCTTCTTTGGTGTAAACATTTTGAAGTTATCCTATTTGTTTTAGCTGTAATCCAACCTGCTTCATGTCCTACTGTTCTTATAGCATTGATACATAAATGATACCAATCAGGATTTACTAGGAAAACATCATGGTCTATAAAGAGTACCCAATCCTTAACAGATTGTTCCATTGCTTTATTATATGCAGCTCCTAGATGTTTATTTTCTAAATAGGGAATTATTGTAACTAGATCTATATTATCATCATGATTAGCAACCATAATAAATCAAGTCTCCAAATATTAAGTCCGACCTATCCTAAATCCAGTTCCAGATTGAGCAAGATAACTTCCAAGTAAGATACGTGTCTCTGCACATAAGAGTTCCTTAGCAGTAATAGGATTAGAATTAAAAGATACTGTAGAACCTAATCCCATACTCATAGACTTAACTCCTTTATTTCTATATTCCAAAGCTTGCTTAGATACACCTACAAGTAAGGCATCTACTTGAGATATACAAGCTTGCTTAAGAGTAGGAGTAAGAAAGGGAACTTCTTCACCAGAATCATTTAGGGTGTATTGATTTTCTAAAGGAAATTTAAGTGCTTGTGGGGTATCAAGATCATAAGATCCTATACGATAATGCTGCATATCTATTAAGTTAGTTGCATACTTAATATAACCTTCTCGCTTCTCTATAGTAGCAACCTCATCCCATTTTGTAGATGCAACTCCTATTAAAGCAGCAGTTACTTCAGCAATAGTAACATATGCATTACTTGACGCACCAGCAACTGTAACATCTAATGACATTTAATTAGTCCTCTGTAAAATCATAATCTTATGCTTACCATGAATTGCTCTTGCTACCTTACGTACTTCTATTAATATCCAATCACCAGTAGCTATTAACCTATTAGCTTGTGCTCTATCAGACCAATAAAATTCTTTAGTATTTGTTTTAAGAATACTATTTGCTTCTATATGATCAATATCAATATTAGCAGGATCAAAAATATCAACATCAGAATCAATGTCAGTAGGTTTAATAGGATCAAAAGTTTCAACAATAGTATTAGGTTCATCAAGATCAACTGCATGTGAAGCAACTTCAGAAGTATCAAGAGTAAGTTCATCTAGTATACTATCACCTTCATGCATAGGACCATTAGATACACTAAACTCACCTAAACCTTTTTCAACTATCATAGCCTTCATATCTTTAATAAAATTAATAACTTCTGCTCTAGTATACTTTGTACCATTATTAGGTGGATCTGCGATATCATCAATTGTATAAGTTGTTTTCTTAAGTGCTACTTTTGCAGCGGGGGAAATTTCATACTTTTTCATTTAATACTCCCTTACTAATAATTTGAAGAGGGGGTGCTTCTATAGCACCCCCAATTGTTAAACTAACTTCAATTAAGCAGAAGTTGCCAAATTGCTTCCATACATATAACGCCAGTTATTCACATAACCACCAAACCTTACGAGAATAGAAGCTACGTAAGCTTTAGTTTCATTATCCTTATAGAAATCAATCTGCTCTTCCATACGATTAAGAGCTATAAGTCCCTTCTGTTTTTCAAGTAAGAACCAAGCATCTGTATCAGTAAGTCTAGGCCAGACAACCGGAGTAATTTTACCAGCAAGTGCTATAGAAGGTTTATCCTTATAAAGCAGGAAGTCAGTATTCTGCTTCTCATACTGCAACAGTTCATCCGCTATAAACTTCAACCCAGGCGGTATAAGCAAGATATTAGGTTCGATAATTATTTCATCGTCCTTTTCATCTCTGTTGTTAGTTGCTGTCATTGCTTGGTAAACAGCCTGTAAATTAGTAGCATCCAGATCCAAAGCTCCACCAGAATTAAAATAAGTTTCTCCACCCATACTAGACCTAGCATTACCAGTCAGAGTAAAGAGAGGATAACCATCGTAAATCAAGTCGCCACTGGAATCTACAAGAATGTCAGGCAGTGAGTTATTGAATACAGAATGACCAGCAGTATACCCACCATAATTGAAGAACTGTGCATACCAACGATCTTTTGTTCTCGGAACAGACCTTCCCCAAGAACTAACAGTATCCTGGAAAAGACTCTCAACCTGAGAATCATCATAAAGCTCCATAGACCAAGAAACCTTAGAAGCAAAGGTTCTAACCTTCCCATAAATAGGAAAGCCTTCTTGAGGAGCAGCCTCTTGAATAGGCTCACTCTCAGGTTTCTCTTTAAGGTCACCCATACCAGTAGAAGAAACTTCCTTAATATAAGGAGCAGTTATATCCTTTTCGGTAAACAACTCCTGATATGTAGTACTAATCTCTTCATACTCTTCCCAGTACCACTCATAACCACTCTTACGAATAGCTTCAGTAAAATCATTTCTCTCAACAGCCATTTCTTACCTCCTTAGGCTATTCGTACCTGAAGAGTTTGCTCAGAAACATCCTCGGCATCTACAGCTACAACAACTACCTGCCCACCAGAAACAGTAGTACCATCATTGTTAACTTGCTGAATGGTAGTAACTGTACTACCTGAAATAATCAGATCATATGTCTTACCTATATCAGAAGTTGTAACTGCTGTACTTCCAGGCATTCTAAATACATCTTCAGCTCCATTCATAATCAAAGCATCACTATTACTATCAGACAGGAAATAAGCTTTAGTATAACCTTCAACTTTACCTACATCTGCCCAACCTGCAATTTCGTAGGTAGTAGCATCAATAAGATAAGCACTACCGGCACTCATATAAACAAAACGCCCGCCTTTGGCATTAAAATACTCACCAGAAGCTATAGTCTGACGATTACCATGCCCTGTACCTTTTATATGTCCATAGATAGGTCCAGTACCCATAATTATTCTCCTTAACTCTCTCATGTAACTAAGTACAAATTCAATTCATTAATAATACATTAAGTACGTTACAAAACTTAATTCGATAAGTCAAGTAATTAATTGGTTATTACTTAGTTTTACCCTCTGCTATCTTTCTATCTCTAATTGCCTGTCGTTTCTGCTTTAAAGCAAACCATTCCTCAGGAGGCATATCTCGGAGTTCAGCTTCTTTCTTAAGTTCAGGTGTAAGCTTAAACTTACCTTTATTCTTTCCTGTATCTTTACCACCTGTAGTATCCTTATTACCTTCACCATCACTAGTATTAGGTGGTTCACCAGTACCAGAAGAAGCACCAGAAGCAAGTGCCAAGTTATCATTTTCGGATAAAGCTAAGAATGCTGTAACATATTCAACAACACCTAACTCATCAACTATCTTACCTTTATCATTTAATACATACTTAACATGCTTCCCTGTATCCTCATCATACTTAAAATCACCTTTAAGCAAAGTAACAATCTGTTCAGGTCTATATGCAAGTTCCCTAGAAGCAGCATAGATAGTATTAGCAAGTTGATCATCTCTAAGCCTATTAAGCTGAACTTCATTTGTAGCTGTACTTTCAGCAGCAGCTGTTTGTAATGTCTTTATAGTCTCTAAAGCAATTTTCAACTCACCCTGAATACCTTCAAGTGTTTTTCCATGTTGATATTCTAAACGCTCGATGTCACCTTTCTTAGAAGCTAATTCAAGCCTATCTTTTTCCTTTTTATAATCAACTTCAATTACCTGCAAACGTTCAAGTTCAGTTCTTAAATCAGTAACAGCCTCTGGAGTAGGTGCATTTTTTAAATCACCCCTTACCTTATCAAGCTGTTTCTTCAATGCTAATTTATCTGAAGTCAACTTATCATTCTTATCAACCAACTGCTCTTGTGTATAAGTTATACCTGTATTATCATCATTACCTGTCTTTCCACCAGTTGTATCATCTTTAGCACCAGTATCTCCCGTACCACCAGTATCTCCCGTACCACCAGTACCGCCTGTATCACTTGTACCACCTGTACCACCTGTATCTTTAGTTCCAGCCATGTAATTCTCCTTTCATACATTTCTTTTTTACACATTTACTCAACATCAGTACCACCACCAGCTTGACTTCCCTTATTATCTACATCTGCTGCACGTCTTACTTGGGAAGTTGTAGCACCCTCTGCAACTTCAGAACTTTTTGCTGTTTGAGAGGGAGTTTCTTCTCCAGGTGCGATACCACCCGCAGTTCCAATATCTGCTTCAGTTCCTGTCTCAGCAGAAACTCTAGCAAAACTTTGTGATAATTGAACTAGTACAGAACCATCACTAGCTTCAATTTCCTTTTTAACATCATTCTTAATCTTACTAGATGCTTCTGATAAACAACTAGCAGCACGTCTTTGTAATAAGTACTTATTTAAGGTAGTACTAACACCAGCAGTAATCATTTTGAAATCAGCTTCAAAGGCTTCTATCATACTTAATACATCAAAATTAACTGGATAAGTAGTTTTCAATTCTTCAGTAAACTCTTTACCAAGTCTTAAACAAGCAAATCTAATTACTTCATTTTCAGCTTGTTCTAAAGCTTTTGCCTTAGCTTTAAGTGCTGCTTCAATAGATAGAAACTGTCGTTGCTTTGCTCTACCTGAAGCACCATCCTCACTATCAGAAGAAGTAAGTCCTGCCATTCTATATATCTCAGAAATATGTCCTTCAATCATTGTCCAAATTACAGAAACTTGTTCACTATCAGGTGATATATAACTAGGTGGTTGTCCCGAATTAGCTGGAAATGTAAATGCCCAGGAAGTACCAATTTTTGTAATAAACTTTTCTGCATCAGTTGCTGATCCTTCTAAATTAGAAGTATTCTCTCCTATTGTACTATTATAAAAATCACCTGAATCAGGAATTACTAACTGAGAGAATGTTTGTCTGGCAATTTGTTCACTCATCATAGAACACCAATTAAAAATTTCTTTATTAAGATAAGCAATATCACCAATCAAGGAAGTACCTGTTATTCCACCATCAGTACGGTGATAACATCTATGAACAAAAACTTCTTTTAACTCATTAGTTCCTGTTTCTAATCCACCTTCATCATTAAAGTTATCCCAGTTTTCTCTAGTAATTAATTTATACCTATAAATATTATCTTCATCTCTTTCAACTTCTGGATCTGTATCTTCATAAAATACATATCTATATAATGCCCAATTAAAATTACCAATATCATCAAAAGACCAATCTATTGCTTCAAGTGGATTACGAAGAATAACATAAGGTAATAACTTTCCTTCTTTTACATCTCTACGTGTAATTTTTTCTTGATCTTTAGTAGGTGCATCTACAATAACATCCATAAAACCATAAACAGAAGACAAGCTTGATAGTTTACGCATTATACCATTAAGATCACCACCTTTACCATCAGCATTCTTAAAGAATAATGTTAACTCAGGATCATCAGAACGTGTTATAGATTCCTTAAAAATGTAATTAGTGTACGTCTCAACAACACGTTTACAATAATTAAGATAATAAGCATGTTCTGTACGACTAGCATAATCAGTAGAATCTTCAAGTCGATGCTGTACTAAATAATCACCAGCCCTATCAAGAAAAGTTCTACCACCTTTATAACTTGCATTAAGTAAAGTATAAAAGTCTTCATTAAGTTCATACTCAGGATGTCTACGTTCCTTTAAAACTTCATAATTGGCCATAATTAACTCCTTAACTAATTAAAATATATATGTCAAGTATTCTTTTAACACTTATCAATCATATCTAAATTGACGTGCAGACTTTCTAGTAGCATAACGTCCAGCATAAGTATCAACTAATTTACTTGGAATTACTAATTTCTTATTAGCACGTGCAAACGTAGGTACAAATACTTTATGATTCAGCATAGAGAAAGCACCTTCCAAACTATCAGCAGAGTCATCATGTCCATAAGGATACCATTCAAGAGTAGAAATTAACTCAGCGTCTTGTCTTCTTCTAAACTTTATAGTTCCATTATGAATATAAGGTTCAAGAGATTCTATCCTTGCATTCTTATCCATATTATGTTGAATAGAAATAATCTTAGCTTTTAACCCACGTGATATCATTTCTGTTTTTAAGTTATCACCAACTAAAACCTGAAAACCATTACTCTCAATACCTATACGTGTAATATCTCCCTGTTCTAAATAAGTAAGAATCTCATCAATTTGCTTAGTAACTACTTGTTTCTTTCTAGTAGCAGCACGGACAAAAATATAGCCAGTAGGTACATGTTTAGCAAGATAAGTAAATGCACTAAAGTCTCGTTTATGTTGTTTATGACCAAGAGCAGAGTCAAGGTAAGCAACGAATATCATATCTCTTTTATCTAGTTTAGCAAACTCTTCATCAGTATAATAACTGAAACGATCTATATCAAATACCTTCTCTGTAGGTGACATTGGAAGATTCTGTCGTTCACGATAGAAAGCCAGTTCACCATCCATCTGCATCTCTAACATAAGCTGGTAATATGTATCCCAACCTTCCCACAAGACATGTGTACCAGCAATCATCCTACTCTTATGCAACATGAAATATCTGTAAGCTTCCCACATCCTTCTATCTTCATATCTATTAGATAGAATACGCTTCCACTCATTCCATAGACTTTTTTCCTCTGACCATTTTTCTACAGCCTGATACTTTATTGCATTCCAGTTAACATATTTATCTGATTCATATAACTGATTTAAAAGACTCTCTTTGTGTAAGATAGTACCAGCAACAAAGATATCTAAATCCTGTGCTCTTGAACCAGCCTTACATACATCCTGATCAAACCAAGTGATCAATCCTTTACGTAATGTATCTGAATCCATCATCTGTTTATTTTCTGCGTCATCAAGAAGGACAAGCTCAACTCGATACTTCTTCCATCTACGACCTCGTATTTTACCACCTGAACCCATAGCACGGACTAGAATTCCATTCTTAGTAACTAACCTATCCTTTCTCCAAATAGTACCAGAACCAAATACTTCTGGAAATAGGTATTCAATTACCTCATTAGTCTCTAACTCATCTTTAATCCAGGCAAGGAAATCCTCAGCCTGATCTGCTGTATCTGAAGCAATAACAATAAAATGATACTGACTAAAACAAATTGCCCATAGAGGTAAAGCTAGAGTCATGATAGTACTATTATGAGAAATTACATTATTAGCAATAAAATTATGATTTTTTGAAGTTTCAATATCATAAGTATCCGCTTCATAATAATCTGAAATTTTTACTATCTCATCCCAATAAATATCACTAGTAGCTAAATCTATTAATTTTTGATTATCTGAATCTAAATTACGAGAAGGAATTTTACGAGGAACTGCTAATCTAGTCCCTATTTGAATATCACGACCACAAAGCTCACCATGAATATCAAACAAACGGTGCTCATCAGTCATTGCTATTCTACGACCAGACCTAAAAATATAATCCCGTACTAATTTCTTACCAGAATGAACTTTACTAACAACATACTCTGAATTAGAAGCTTCCATTTTATAATGAGAATTCATAGAACATACCATATCACCAATTTCAATATCTTTAATTTTCTTTAGTTCCCCACTCTGTAATTGAATTAAAGTATTTTCTTCCAAACATTTAGAGGAGGCTCTAGGTGCTATTATTACTTCTCTTGCTCCAGTATGAACTTTATTTTTAAAGTTAGTATAAAGATACTCATGCATCTTACTATGAGGACCAACTATATAATCAGCTAAGACTAAAGAAGCAAAGGAATCTATCCTATCAAAGAATACTTTACGTAACTGATCTTCTGAAATATTCTGTAATATTTCTGGTAGGGTAGGACGTTGTGGTGGATTCTTTCTATAGAAAGCTTCTACAGACTCATCTTTTTCAGGATAAGCATATAATTTTTGTACTTCCTTATTCACCATCTTCGTCTATAGACCCTAGAGGAACAACACCTGAGATATAATCACCAAAGGTATTAATAGTTGCCTCTGCACCTTTTTCTGTAGTTACATAAGTATTAATTTGTGTGGCACTATTAGGTATAGGATTAAACTTTGGCTTTTCAGGACTTATTTCTTTAGTATCCAATTGCCACAATTTCATCCTTAACTTCAATAGATTATTTATCTGTAGAGTTAACTTAGCTATCTGTTCAATAGTTACTTCCTCTGGATCTATTAAACCAGCAGTTTTAGCTTTATCTTCAACTTCAATAGTAGCTTTTTCCTTTAAACAATTTTCTTTAAGTTCAATGAGAGACACAAGTTGTTGTGTAATCTGCTCATCTACCTCAAGACGTTTACCTTGCTGTACTTCCTTATTTACTTTACCGAGATGAGAGTTGGCAATCATATTTAATTTCTTTCTAATGATAGATCCTGATAACTTAGTAATTGCAGATATTTCATCTACAGATCTACCTCGTCTAAAAAGATCCTCTATGTAACCAACTAAAATAGCACTATCCTGATTCTTCTTTTCCTGCCATACAGACATCTCAAACATCTGAACAGGAGGATTAATAGGAGCTACTTCTACAGTATCCGGTAAGTCCTCTACTAAACTATTCTGAGCAATCATTCCATTTTCAGCCATAATTTAGAATAATAGTTGACAAGTACTTAATTGTCAACTACTATTTGTGTCAAGGAGAATATCACATGCCTATACGTATTGCATTTGTAGCAACAAAGAACGCATTGAAGTCAGCAGAACGATCCACTAATGTTAAATTGGGACAGTTAGAGAGGGATAATTGTACAGTCCTTGATGTAAAAGGATCAGCAATTCCAATAATTGATGTTAACAATATAAATAAATCCGTTAATGTTAAATTACTCTGGATGTCAACTATTACTTATGAAACAGATAAAAATATCCCAATTCCTGATCCCCCTGTAAGTGTAGATGAAGCTTTGGTGTTTAAGCTTGATGACTAAAACTATTCCACAAATTAATATTGAGACTTTACTTGAGATGGAAAAAGAAGATTTCTTAGATCTTTTTGCTAAAAACGCAGCCTTAGTGGTAGTTCCAAAGAAAGCATATGAAATAGATTGGGATAGAGTAAGAACAATAGCTGATCTTAAACTATTCACTAAGGCATTATTCCGACAACTAGAACCTGACAATTTCATGTTCCTTACAAAGGAAGAAGCAGAGACTACAGAGTTAAAAAGATTTATAAGGTTAGTTAGCACTAAGTAAAGTAAATAAGGATTAGATGGTATTGACAAGCTAGACTCTGTTATGCTAAGAGGTCTAGCTAGTTAAACCAAATACATTTTAGTTTGGAGTAAACAATGATCATCTATTTCACAATATTAAAGTTCCTTCTAATTTTTTCATTAGGATTCCTATGTGCCATGTTTACACACCACTATTTAGAAAATTTACTAGAATTAGATATTAAGAAACAAACTCTTATATTAAGAAATAATCTAGTAGTTTGGGAAACAAGTCAGAATAAAACAGTAGAAATAACTGGAGAACAATTAGATAAATTTCTAAGAGATGCACCTACCAGTTCAGTAAACTAAAAATAAATTAAATAAGGTGAACCTATTA
>Ga0307928_10001987_pt1 | contig 15642 bp, 47 predicted proteins | sample AceLakmetagen232_FD_201815 | JGI IMG/M metagenome (GOLD analysis project Ga0307928, IMG submission 201815) | Saline water microbial communities from Ace Lake, Antarctica - #232 | ecosystem: Environmental > Aquatic > Non-marine Saline and Alkaline > Saline | place: Antarctica: Ace Lake... | reverse complement strand
CCTTATGGTGTTGTACCCCATCTTTTCATGTATGACAGCACTACGGAGAAAGGTTAAACTGATTGGTCTTGGACGTACCATTAGGAGGTGGTACAGATATGGGTATGCATCTACAATGGTGTGGATGCACACGCTTGGCTTTGGTAATGGAAGGACTATTATGAATATCGCTATGGATTGGTATGGCATGTTGGAAGATGCCGTAATCACTGGCTATGGGTATCGTTCTATGATTGAGACACAGCGCATAGGTTGGGCTGGGTATGAGTGGGAAAACCCTTATATGGAGGGTGATAAGATCAACACTAAGATGAGCAACATCAATCAGTTCAGGCAGGGCTTGGCAGAGAAGAGTGGTGTCCATCAGGATAACCACACCTGTTACAAGGTGGACATGGGCAATGATGGTGTTCTTTACTTTCGGTTCTCTGACTATACTATGTATGTTGGCATGGGTGTTATGAAGTGGGAAAGTATACCCTTCGTATAGACAGGTATCTATCACTGGTGTTATACCCCACCCCTGCCTCTATGGGGTGCTACAGGCAGATGCTTAGTTACTTGGTCTTGGTTATAAGGAGATGTTTATGATTAGTATGGTAAGAAAGATTTATAGGGTTGTTGATAGGCACAGTGCTTATCACCCTAAGAGGAGGGTTTCGGCAACTAAGAAGAAGTCTATGAGGGCTTCGGTTGTTGAGACTTGTAGTACAAAGATTGATGTACTTGCTTGAAAGGGTTTATTATGTATATGCACGAAGCTACGACGGTGTTGGCAAAGTATGGGGTTTCCGAGATGACAGAGGAAGAAATTCTTCTATCAATTGAGGAAGATGCTAAAAACCCTGAATCCAAGATTATTCACGACGAGATACTTGATGCTTTGGATGTAATCAACAGCGAAATGTTAATTGCTGCGGAAGCCAAATCGTAGTAATTACAAATACAGGGGTTAACAATGGGGTTAGCCCCTCGATGGGAATACAGAGAAAGGAATATCATGAATAGGAGAGAATTAAAGATTATGGTGCTTGCTAAAGGAATGGAAGCTAAAGTAGAGAATCCATTCTGTTCTGTTGAAGAGTTAAAAGAAAGGGTTAAGGAAAAAATGAATATTCGAGCTTTTGAAAGAAAGCCAAGACGTAGGCTGAGTGAGACACAAGTACTGGTAGCTAATGCGGCTATTAGCATGAAGATGTTGGAAGATAATGAAGATGTGTTCAATCTTGTGATGGGAAACAAATAGAAGGAGAGCAATATGTTTAGGATTGGTGATGTGATACATGGATATTATCAAGGTAAACGCACAAGGTGGACGATTACTGATATATCTATTGTTCACTTCGATCTTACCTCTTTTGTACATGGGATTAAGATTAGAACAACAAGAGATACGTTCAGGAGCATGGTTATGGGAGATGTAGCATGAAGGGTATGTGGAGTGCGGCGGGTAGGGATTATCCTACTCGTAAAGAAATGATGAGAGGCATGATTGGTTGTGAGTGTGTTTACGGTCCAGATGGAACCCCTTATGTGTTAAGAGGGGGCAAATGGAGGGTAGATTCATCATGTTTAGAAAGACGAAAACAGAACGGGACGAATTTATCATGTCCCATCACAGTACGGGGTGCGGCAGAACACTTTGCCATGTTGCGCTCCTCGCTTGGAGAGTAGAAGGTATCACCCTCTGTATCATGGGGATATGGAGGGAAGTCAAGAAAGCAGTGTTATAGCCCATGTACGAGGCTATGGCTGCACAGGTGGGTACTACTACAGACGAAAGGACTATGGCTATGAGTATCAATGAGAAAGGTGGTAAGTTTCGTGGAGAGACAAGGGCAAACAAGCGTGTGGCTACTTTTGAGTGTCCCACTTGCAAGGAGGTTAATACAAGTAGGCAGTCAATGAACTTTGGTGGCAAGAGGTATTGCAACTCTTCTTGCTTACCCCTACATGCAAAAGCCAGTGCTGCACTTGACGCAGCGAGAGAACGTCAGGGTTTGGGAACTTTTGAGAAAGGGAATTAATATGGCACATGGCATGAACGCACAAGGTTGGATGCAGGCTATTAGGTCTACATGTGGGTCTAACACTAAGCCGTTGGATATCCCACTACCAGAACACAAGAAATCAGAACCGCCAATAGACAGGCTGTTGGAATATCGGTTACTGGTTGTTGCAGAAAAGAAGGCACTTCGTCCTATACCAGTGTCTGTTCTCAGGAAGAAAGAAAGGAAGATGGCATGAGTGTTAAACGGGTAGAAAGAATTGTGTGTGACCTATGTGGGAAGAATGGTCCTTTTTCAAGTCATTTCGGTGTAATAAGAGGAATAGCAAGTTGTTCGCTTTATGGATGGTTGGTTGCATCAAATTACAAAGACTTTTGCTCAGAGTGTCAACGGGATTATCCCAATAAGGTGAAAATGCTAAGTCAGGAGAAGCCATGAGTAAAGAAAGGCATAGCATCTACATTGCTGGAAGTGGTGAGAAGTGGTTCAACATTTCTTTTGATAGCGAGGAAAGGGCTAAGTGGTTTGCAGACATGCAGGATGATTTGAATCCTGATGACTACGAGATTAAGGCTGACTTACCAAAGGAGAAGAAGAATGAGTGCGAAGGAATTTGACTTTGAAGATGGAGTGTGCGACAGTTGTGAGGCACTGATGATAAATGGTGTCTATTGTCACGAGCATGGTTGTCCAAATGCTTGGAAGAATAAACTCTATGAGTGCAAGTGGTGCGGTGAGAAGTTCAAGCCACACTTTCGGCACCAAACGTGTTGCTGTAAGGGTTGTGCAAGTGTTTATTACAATGATGATGCTATCGAATGGGAGGATAAAGAAGATGAGTAAGCTTAGTGATCTTGCAGCAATTGAAGGAATGGATGTTATGGAGATGCTTGAGGCTGGCACTTTCGATAGTGTGTGCATGGGTATCTGCACCAACAAGGGCTGCAACTATACCACAGAGGTTGAGCCTGATAGCAGCGATGGTTATTGTGAGGACTGTGGCACGAACACTGTGAGTTCTGCGTTGAGGTTGGCGGGAATGATATAGAAAGGACAGTGATATGGCTATGTTGATAATCAAGATCCATATGGATAACGATGCATTTGGGCATGAACATATGGAGGACGTTGAACGAGACATTGTAAGAAGGGAGGAGGCCAAAAGAATACTTGAGAAGCTTGTTGCCCTTAATGACTTTACCGACGGTGGCATGGGTCATTATCTTCTCGATATCAATGGTCACGTCGTTGGTACTTCGGTGGTAGCCTAACAAGAAAAGAGGTAAGGGGTTATCAATGGTGGTAGCTCCTTTAGTTGGAAACAAGAATGGGAGATACGTTATGATGGGTGCATCGTACAAAACCAAAAAAGAGTTGAAGGCCAATGTTGGCAAACACCTGAACTATGTTGAAACATCAATGTTCGGGAAAGAGTACACTGACAATGGCAAGTTCTGCGTTGTTGGACCATGCGCACACACCAACAGGAAGTGGTATGCGGAAGTGACAATGGTTAATGGTTTGATTGCGAAGGTAAAATAAGGAGAAGAAAGATGGACCCCGGAGATATTGTTGTGATTTATGAAGATCCGATAACAAAGAAATTTTCAGAAGGAGAGGCAAAACTAATAAAAAGAGTGGAAGTTTGTGGCACACAGGAATACTGGACAGTGAAATTTCTTATTGATGGGTTTGTTACGGAACGGTTTATTGAATTGGGATGATTAAGGAGAGCGGCCATGAAAACATTTATTCCACATCATTTAGTGTGTAAGTCCTGTGATCGTGTTATTACCATGTTTCTTGATGAAGGAGACTATAAGAAATACAAGGATGGATCGCTAACACTGGAAGAGGCAATGTCATACTTGGACCCAGATGAGAAGGAATTCTTCTTGCTTGGGAAATGTCAGGACTGTTTGGAATAGAAAGGAGAAGAAGATGGAGCTTGAATATGGAGATAAGATAGTAATTAAAGAAGCATTGTGGGAATTCATTGGAACAAGAGTTCCTGTCGCTGATTATGTTGTGAACAATCGTGTTAATCTTAGTGAAGATGCCAAAGCTGCAAAATTAATACATGTGCAAGAAGATATTGAGCTTGCAGACAATCTTATTAAGAGGATCAATGACTATCCTTGCTGAAGAAGGGAATAGTACTATGGATATCAACATACTGATTAAGATTCGGAGAAGCGCGTCTGAAACCCTTACAGAAATTGATGCTGCCATAAAAGCACAACATGGTAGTCCAGACCATCAGGCAAAAGAAATCTATCTCGCCACAGGAAACAAGATAATGGCTATCAAAAGATGGAGGGAGGTAACTGGTGATGGTTTGAAGGATTCAAAGAGAGCGGTAGAATATGTAATTTCCAGACTTACAACAGGTCAGATAAAGACAGCCAAAGAAGCAGAAGAAAAGAAAAGGAAGGAAAGAGAAGTAAGCATGAGAAAGCAGTATAGACTATAGCACAAGTAGTTACAGCCAATGTCACAAGACATGAAGCTCCATGTGGGGGCTTGATAGCAGTGGCCTATTGATAGGAGGAGTACAAAATGGTTGTTAGTAAAGGTGAAATAAATGGTGGCTGTCACAAGACAGTCATAAATCGGACATTTGTTAGAAAGGAGGATCCAGTGCTTGATTATACCGCAAGAAGAGAGTTGATTAAGAATTTGCACTTGGCAATGGAAAGGAAGCACGTGGTGGATGATGTGTTAAGCGAAATTGAAGAGGATACAGCACCAGAGGTTGGAGAAGATCGAGATCAAAACGATAAGGAATCCAATGGTGAAATAATACCTTGGCGACAGGTCAGTAGAAAGGAGGTTACACCAATGGAAGAGGTTGGATTAACTCCGGGTTTGATAGAACAAGCATTCAAGGTTGGGGTGGACGTAAGTGAAATGAGTGGCTCGGATGCAATAGATGCCATCAAACAAGGTGAAGAAGATAGAGAGGAGGACAAGGCATTTATCTTGGGCGCATACAAAAATGCTCGTGACCAAATCGACATGGATGATCACTATACTTGGATGTTTGAATTCCTGAAACAAGTGCCAAAGAAGATAGCCCTATCATGGTTATCCAAGAGAATTGGTGAGCTTGAGCATGATGGACAATATCATCGACAAATTACTGTGTTTGGGTTCGGAAAAGCTTGTAAGGTTGCTTCTCAGGCAAAGACATTTGAAGAATAGGAGGAAACACAATGGATAGGTATTATTACGAAATCATTATGAGTACCGAGAAAGTATTTATTGACAAACAAGGGAATGAGACAGATAGAAAGGATATGCAAGATCAAGAGATAATCGCAAGGGCAGACACACAAGAAGATGCGGAGTATGTGAAGGAAATAGTTGAGGATACTTTTGAGAACTTTGAAAATTGCAACTAACCCAAAGAAAGGGAATAAAATGACTATCTCTAATATTGACACACTGGCAATCAGCAAGGCAATCGCGGGTAAGGCAGTCAAGGCAGCACAGGGTAATGTTGGCGTTGGCAAACACGAGGTAGATGTCACGGTGCAAGTTAAGGGAACTGTTACAGTTGGTAAAGAATACGACCAGAACATTGTTACAAAGCTTGACACCGCTGCACTACTTGCGGAATTACTTGACAGTGTTAATAAGGAAACGGCAATTGCATGCATCAAGGCTTCTTTGAGTACTGATGATGACAAGAGGACAAAAGCGAAGGAGTTGACGGATGCGGCGTGGGAAGATTTGAAGGAAACAACTAAGACGCGGTGCAAAGGTAAGTTGACCAGTAAGTTGGAAGTGACTGCAATTGCAAGTATCAATGCAGACAGGGTTGATGTGGAAGTGAAGAAGATTGCGTAGTTGAAGTGTATAGCCCTGCACATGGGGTGTGGGGCTTGATAAGGAGAAGGACATGTTTAATACTATTGCAGATGTGAGAACAGCGAACAGAAAACTTGGCAGGCATTTCTTTGACAGGGAAACCATGCGATTCTTCAATAGCAAGGTTTATCCATATGTATATGGTGGTTCATTCTTTATTACCAGAGAGAGATACGATTTTGGTATGAAGGAGGAGTTTGCTGTTCGATATGCAAGGAGGGATGGGTCTATTGTAACTGTTGAAAGGGGTCACGCACTTGAGAGCGCAAAGAAGATGGCGAGTGCTTTTGGTCGCATGATTTTCAGGGAGTGGTAAAAAAATAAGGAGAAAGAAAAATGGCACAATTTCGTGGAGTGGTACAAAGTGCGCGTGGTGAAGTTACTCGTAATGGCAACAAGAATAGTGGTTTAACTGTGATCGCTGCAAGTTGGGAGGGGTGTATAAAGACAACGCTTTACCATGATCAAACAACAGGAAAAGATATGGCTCTTGTTGAATTTAATGAATGGTATGGTGCCGGATCAAGCAAGGTAATCTATAGGGGTTCTGTTTCTGGAGAGTAGAAAAGGAGAAGCAAGATGATTAGGTTTATAATTGATACGACGGTACAAAAGCAAGATGGTGATGGTAATTGCTATAATTTCTCAGCCATCATTAGCACCAAGACAGGAAAGATCATGAGGATTAACTCTGGATGGGGTTCAAGTGGCTCCACCGTCCAAGGTCTATTAGCTAATGCTGGTATAGACTACAGTGAGATCTACTATTCTGAAAGGGTAGTTAGTGTCAGAAAATATGACGAGCTTGAGAAGTATGTTGTCGATTTTGTGAATGAGCATGATGTTACAGGAAGAATGGTTTTGGCATTAGAAAAGAAAGGATAAGCCATGTTCTGCATATTTGTATTAGGCGTTGTATTAATCGGGATCTTTTGTGGTATTGCAAGTCACGAAGTTAACAAAGATAAAAAGGAGTAATGAAATGGAAATAAACATCACGGAAATGTGCAAAGCAATGGAGAGTGGAGAGGATAATCTCCGTAACTACCAAGACAGCATCATGAGAAGTGGGGTTAAGAATATCGGCCAGATCACTTGGCATAATGCCTTGGCTGCTCCTTATTCTTTCATCACTGATCAGACTCGTGAAGCGACACAGGAACACTTTGCGGGATATGGTGCATGGACTGAAGAAGAGATCGCAGCTTGGACCGATAAAGAGTTAAATGGCGTACTTGTGCAACTCATTGCCGGGGATCTTCAGGAAATAAAGGATCAAACTGATAACTCTGGGTGCATTTACAGTTCTAATGGTGATTCATTTTACGAGTTGAGTTCCTAGGAAAACTAAAGGAGAAATGATATGATTACCAAAGAACAAGAAAAGGAATATGTTAAAATAGGTGGTGCCGAGTGTCCAATCTGTGGACATGAAGATCTCGATGGTGACTCCTCTTTTAACATAGGTAGTGGAATGGTTTTTCAGAACATTCGTTGTTGTAGCTGTGGTGAAGAATGGACTGATGAATATACTCTTACTGGAATCACAGAAACGGAGGTGACGATTACCAAAGATGAGTTGCGCTATTGGGACAGTGGTGATGAAGACTTTGATCGATATACTGTTGTATGGCCCGATGGTAGCTTTTTAGGCATGAGCAGATATCCGTTCCACCCGCAGGGGTTTGGTCAGCATGGTGAGAGTGCAGAGTATGAACCAGATTGCACAGAAAAGAACGACGGTCTACATTCTTATCTTGGCAAGATGATTGAGTTCAAATATTTGCCTGTGGATTGCAAGACGCTTGTACTTCGTGATTTGGGAGACAACTAAGAAAAGGAGAATAATATGTATCGCAAAGACGGATGGGGTGTAGATAGTCAGAAGGCTAAAGTATACAAGGCCGAGAGAACCACTGCGGCATGGAAAGATGGTAGAATGACCGTGATGGAAAATATCAAAGAGGTAGAGGCGTATGCGCGGTCGGTGATGGGCGACGATGTGGTGAAGAGTAAGTACAAAGAGTTGGATCTTGTTGTGAAGGAAATTACCAGAAAGAATTGTAAGAGGGCAAGTGGTGGTGCTTCATACTTTGAGGATGGACACGTTGGTACAATGACCAGAGTTATCAGTCTTCCAGCTTGGTCATTCTTTAAGCAGTTAATTCTTCATGAGTTGGCACATACTATTATCCAGTCACAATACAAGGTTTTATCAATAGCGTTTGACAATAAGAGACATGTAGCTGGTCATGGCTGGCAGTTCTGTAAGTTATACCTTGATCTTGTTGATAAATTCCTTGGAAGAGAGGCAAGGATTGATTTGGAGATGGCATTTGAGGACAATCGGGTTAAATTTACTCAGCCGAAAGAAAGGAAGGTGATACAATGACTATCATCGAAGCTATTAACTATGGTGATGTAATCGTGTACAAGGACTTGGACCTTAACATGTTCGCTACTTGCACACTGCATTCTCTTGACTTGGACCCCACAAAATATCCCAGAACCTCAACTATTCGATTTTATAGGACACTTGGGAATGAGGTGACTCAAATCGATGAGATCGAGATACAGGGCAAGTTTAAGAATATAGATGATGTTAATGAGCAAATTGTGAAGTGGATTGAGGGACAATATACATCCTTACAGAAATAAGAGAGGCGTTACACCCAAGCTCCCACGGCAGGAGCCGCACACTGCCGACTATATAGCTGGTGGCAATGGCTGTTTGTCAAACTGTAGGTAATTGAAGGGAGATAAGATGCTGTAGGTCGAGCATGACAACCTAAGTTCCGGGTAGACCCACTACAAACCCTGTGGGAAGGGGATGGTCTGCCACCACATGATTAGCGTTTCACGCCGTATTCTGTCACCACTATACCTAATTCTTTGTATTTACATTATTGGTGATTGTCGCATATGTCGCGTACTCATTATTATTAAAAAAAATCTCATTTTCTTCTTGCTTCTCATTTTATTTGTGATATAATTACGCGCACACACCTTAGTATAGAAAATCCCTGCAAATATTTATTTTATTTTCTACTTGACATTTATATTATTAGTGCTATAATTTATACATGCGAGAAAAACACCTTGATAAAAATCAACTATAAAAAAAGAAAAATATCTTGACAATAGAAATAATAGTGCTATAATTGGTATAGTGAACGCTGGTAAATACTTTTGATGAAAGAAGGGAAAACTATGTCTTACATCGCAAGGAATAAGAAAACTGGCAGGGAATACAAGTTTAATAACGTGCAAGATAGGCGGGATTTTTGTCTTCATATGTCGTCGCTGAAATCTTTCACGTTGCGGGAAGAATTGAAGCAAGAAAACTAAGAAAAGACTTGACAATGAATAAAATAGTGGTATAATTGAAGTATGCGAGGGGTAACGTGGAATATTCGCTAGCCTATAGCTGTGCGCCCACACCCCTTTTTGCTCAAAACTGAAATACAAGGGGAACAAAATGATTGCGAGTCAACATAGTGTCTATCGGGCGAAGATTCCCGGCACGAACAAGGCATTGCTAACCAGTAACACGAAAACAGGTTGCGCTGGTTGGATGGTTGACAATGGTTCATGTGTCGGTTCAATGGGCTGTGAAGTCTGTAGGTCGTGCTATTGTAAAAAGGGACCATCGGCATACGCTCATGTTCAAAAAACAAGGCGGCAAAGGCGAATATGGTTTGAGAATGCACCTATTTCCGAAGTAATTGGTACGCTTACAAGCGCAATAGGTGATTTGAAGGAAAAATACTTTCGTGGATATGTAGGCGGCGACTTTAATACCATAACGGCAATTCAAATATGGGAACAAGTTGCCAAAAATCTTCCGAAAGTGAAATTCTGGTTCCCTACCAAGGCATATCGTGTTCCGAAGCTATTGCCTTATCTTGTGGTCTTGAATAAATTGCCTAATGTGGTGGTTCGTCCATCAGGCACGGATTTTAATCAAGATGCGCCAGTAATTAAGGGGTTATCCGCAGGAACTACGGTTTATACTAAAGAACATGGAAAACCAGAGGGGCATACGGATTGTCCTATGTCTTGTGCTGGTTGTCGCCGCTGTTGGAATAGAATTACTAAGGTGGCATATCATAAACATTGAAATAAAAAATATTTTTTCCTTGACTTTCAAAACATTAGTGTTATAATTGGAGTATACAAGGGGAAAACAATGGATAACTTACTAAAAGAAGTGGAACAGACTTTTACAAAAAAAGAATTGCTTACAATCTTTGAAGCTGCTCACGTTGCGGCAACAAACATGGATGTATCGGACTTTTTTGAGGATACTCTCGATATATCATGTTCTGAATTGTCAAAGTTATGGCAAAAGATTGATGCGTTTATGACCAGTTAGGGGAAAACAAATGAAACCGCATGTTTACTCTGGTAGCGGCGACTTTAATTTGGAATTGGAATTTGACCTTGAGCATATCGCTGAAAATCAAATGGATGTGCTTGAATCAAACTATATTCTAAAAAATATCGCTGAAAAATCCGGCGTTACATCTGTTCATACAATGTTTGTTGTAGGCAGATATGGATATGCCGGTGTTCGCGGGGCTGGTGGCAATGATGAAGATACTTGTTATGATTTGGACGTAGAATATGACAAGGTAATTTTTCAGCCATGCGGGTCAAAAGCAGTAGAGATTGTTTTTACTGGTTCGGAAGCTCAAAACATAGGTGAATTGCCTTATATTGATGCGTCTGTCGAGTGTGAAGTGGAAAGAATAAAAGAAAATAAAAAATAACACTTGACTTTGAACTTTTTAGTGGTATAATTGGAGTATGAGGGAAAACAATGGAAATAACAAAGGCCGTAGTCCTTACAACCAAGCATATGGATACCGTTTATCTCCATACAAACCTATCTGGAGCTATGGCTTTTGAAAAGAATTTAATATTGACATTTAATACTCCTCGTTTTATGGGGGAAAAATACGTGATAGCAAATTTTGGAAAAGATATCAAGATATGTTAAATGACAAGGGGAACAAATGCAAGGGATTAAAACAAGCGTTAAAAAGTATGTAAAAAATGGTTTGCGTTGTCCACGGTGTGATTCTGAGAATATAAATATATATCCGAAAGCTGTTGAAGGAAATAGCTCTTTTGATACTACAAAAATTTGTGTGGGTTGTGAATTGGAGTGGGTAGAAACCCATTCAATTACGAAGGTTCTTATTACAAAGGTATAAGGGGATTGTAAGATGAATCAGACAATTACGCGAGAGTTGGCAAAGAAAATGCTGTATGGTATCGAGTCAACAAGGATTTTTAGCGCGGAGTTTACCAAGAAGAATGGTGATTTGCGCAAGATGGTTTGTATGAAGGGCGTAAAGAAGGGTTTGAAGGGCGGCACAATCCCTTATAACCCCAAGGACAAGGATTTAATCCCGGTATATGATGTCGCTATCGCCAAAAGTGGCGCAAAGGCGCGGCGAATGATTAATATCGCTGGTCTGCAAGCTCTTGTAATTGACGGCAATAGGTTTGATGTCGTTGCGTAAAAGAAACGCCTCCTTCCCCTGTATGTGGGCGAATGACAGATGGCTGTCAAGGGGCTAACTGAATACTAATTGGACGGATGGTTAGCAAACATACGAATAGGGGAATAAAATGTTAATAAAAATTGATGAGGAAACAAAAAGAGTAGAATTTTTTACACAAAACATATGGGGTGGTGTCTATTGTCCGGGTCATGCCACAATGAACGTATGGGGCGAAGATTTGACTGGCAGAAAATGCGTGGTTGCCGAACATACAATAGATAATCTTACTTTATTTATTGACCATATCGAAAAAGGTGGTGTTATAAGGGCACGTGGTCATAAATATTCAAAAGCACATGAGGGTGCAAATAAATGAATTCCAAATTTGAAAGAGCCACTAAAATGGCACATAAGTTTTTTTGGCTTGCAGATTCTCTAACCGTATTGGATGAAGCACTACAAATGATTAATAACAGAAAAGATTGTTCTGTTGCTGATTGTGTGGCAATAATCTGTTATTGTGCTGCAAAAAAAGAAGGTGTAATAAATGTGTTGGGAAAAGTATAAGGAAAAATAAAATGGCATACATTGTAACATGGGAGATTGATGATTTTGATTCCAAATCTCCAAAAGAAGCTGCGGAAAAAGCTCTTGAGACTATGAGAGATAAAGATTCATGTGCCACAAGATTTGACGTGACAGAAGAAGATGGGACACATTACGACGTTGATTTATTCTATGACACCGTGGAATTATCAACAATGTCAAATAATCGTAGAAAAAATAAATAAAAAAGAAGTTGACAAATGAAATAAAGGTAGTATAATATAAAAGAAGTGTGGTTCGGGGCTGTTGATAAAGAGGCATCTTTCCCCGGACAATAGGATTACCCTTAATTGATGAGGGGAAACTACAAATGGTATTTCATTGTGATAATGCCATTCGAAAATCAGAGAACGTCAACAGATTTATTGTTCGCGGCAATAAGAAATTTCTGGTTTTGTTTTATAATTCTTTTTTTGGAAGAGGAAAGTAAAATGAGATTTTCAGAGAAGTATGTAAGGTTGGAAGGTAGAACGACTAATCACAAGGGAAGTATTTATAAGAGTTATAAAGGACTGAAAACTACAAGGTGCGGGATAGCTATATTTCCCAAGATAGATAAAATTATGGCCAATAGGCCACACAAGAATCTTTGTAAGAATTGTATGGGAACAAGAGGGGAATAAAATGATTAAGAAATATGTTAGGACTGTCTCTATCGATGGCAAGCTATCAAAGGTTTATCACAAACTGGCTGATTATGACGAAACAGTGTGCGGAATGCAAACTTTCTCACAGGATAAATATACTGATAAGCGTCCACACATTAAACTTTGCGGGAATTGTGAGCGGGTGAAGTAATTTTTAAGCATAGGCTATTTCTATCCGAAGGTTGCGTATTATAGCTTTAATGGTTTGGATAGGATTATGACTAAACTGGAAACGACAGTAATGGGTCTTAGAAGGTAAATTCGCGTGATGCCTTTGTGGGTTTAACCCCTACTTAGTTGCCTATGTCTTTGTTTGTTATAGCTAATCACAGTCGATATGGCTCGAAGGGGGATACAATGGGACAACCATGCTGTAGATATTGTGGGCTACCCAGGGTTCAGCTAAAGGTTAAAAAACAAAGCATTCTTTTGGAAGATGGTGATAAATATATTTGTGCTATATGTGCTATGGAAGATAGGGCACAGCTTTATGAAGTAAATGAAAATCTCAAGAAAGATGTGGCTGCGCTCCGGGCTGAATTGTCTGACCTTAGAAAGAGCGGGGCACAAAGAATTACCGATGATGAACTAATGGATGAATTCGAAAATTATACAGACGATGAACATGCCCCTTGTGGTTGTGGCAAACAAGATTGTGATTGTGGATAAAACACACTTATGACTATTCTTTCTACTACATGAATTTCGTTGACTGGTCAACGAAATTTTATACACCAAAAAAACAGATGTAAGTCAAGAAAAATAAAATAAATATCTTGATATCAAAAACAATCATGGGAGAATAGAGAAGAAGAATAGATATATAAATATACTTCTATGGTATAAAATATAAATCTATTTTTACTTGAAAAGTATAAGTCTATACACACCAACGAGTTATAAAAATCAACTAAAATAAATATAAAAATATCCTTGATTTCATAAATATTCATGGTATAATTGAGGATATGAGAAAGAAACTGGTATAAATCAGGAAAAACAAAGGGGAAAACAGTGGAATTGGACAATTTAACAGTAAAAATATACACTCAAAGCGGTAAAGGCTTAGGTTTTTTCGATGATGAAAATTGGGAAGATACAATAGAAATTATTAAAGAACACTTAGAAAATGGAAATGTTGTCGTAATGGGGAAGAATGTAGAAGGTATCGACATCCTTTAGAAAGTGGCTCAGAATCAATTTACGGGACAAATAGAGGGTAATCTGGCATGGAGTCCCTAATTGTATTACTAATGGTTGTCGCCCTTTTTATAATCATGTGTGGAAGGGGAAGAAAATGAGCGGAACAGCAAAAAAAGCCTGTGATTGCAAAAATGAATTTCAAGATAAGAGATATGGCAAGGGTAAGCTGGTTCATAACGTCGATTCGGTTAGAGATAAGCCCGGATATAAGTGTACGGTTTGTGGGAAGAAGAAGTAGGGAAAAAATATAAGTCCTTATGTGGTAAGGGGTTATGAAAATGGGAGTAATGAGAATGAGATATAAAATGGTTGACAATGACTATTATCTGTGTGGAATCAAACTGGTCACAATTTATGATTTAGAAAAAGAAAGAGTAATCGCCTATACAACAGAAGATAAAGCCAAAGAAGTAGTGACAATACTGGAAGCATTCAATAATATAGGGAATATTATGAAAGTTGGGAAATAAACTGAGACAATTGTGACTTTGCAATGCAAAGTACTTTGCGGATTTACTTGGTTCGTGCGTCGATGATACTGTTTTCTTATTTTTTCTTGGTTTTTTCTTTTTATATTTTTTATTCCAGTTGTTTTTTATTGTTTATACTGGTACTATTCTTTATATTTCTCTTGATATTTATTCTTATTCTGCTATAATAGGAGTATGACATGAATATTCCTTATACATTACGGGGTAAACTGCCTAAAGCTGCGTGTCCAATATGATTACAGGTCAATTAGTTTTTAGAGAAAGTGGAATTATCAATGGAAAACGTATAATGACGGTAGTTGGTATTCTCGCTATCCCAGATGAAGATATCAAAGGGGAACATCAATATACTGTTTCAGGAGATAGAGATAATTTAACAATCCATCGTGAAAACAAGGACATCAGTGATTTATCAATAGGATTTGGACTTGGACAATTAATAACACATCCAATTTGGCGCATTTGATTGGTTTTTTCTTTTATATTTTCTATTCTATAGTGTTATTGGTTGTACTTATAAATTTTGTCTATTTTACTCTTGACATCTATGTTTATTCTGTTATAATAGGGGTGTGACATGGATATATTTCTCCTTTCACAGACATTGCACAAGAATATAGTGGTAGAGTGGGATTTTTGGCATGGAATGTGGAATGCAAAATTCAAGGGAATTGCTATAAATACGCTTGACAGTAGGACTTATGGGTATGGACTTACGCCAGAGGCAGCAGTACGGCAATATATAGATAAAATCAAGGGTAAAAGGATTGTTTTTGAAGATTTAACCGCAGATATTCCAAAAGATTTAGTTTATGATAGAATTTAATGAGAAATTGATATGATATATCTCGATATAGCCATAATTTCTACCTATATTACATTGTTTCTTCTTTCTTCATTCGCATTACGCTATCCAATTATTAGAATTGTCTCATATATTTTCATTTTTCTTTATTTTTCCCTTGACTTTATTTTTTATTATGGTATAATTGTGGTATAAGAAGGCGTATCAAATGAAAGTGCTGGTATAAGAATGGGTAATTGATATGGATGTTGAAAGACGATATAGAATAATTGATTATATTCTTGAGTCAAGCCGTCAAACTTCAAGATTCACAATTTATGATAGAAAACTTAATATTGATATAGCATATGCCGAATCACAAATGATGGCAGAAGGATTAATTAAAAGACTTGATAGATTAGACCTGTTAGAAGAAGCATTTAATACTCTGGTAAAGCAATATGGGAATAAAATTGGTAGAAGTGATGCCGCCAGCCGTTTATATGATTTAATTAT
>Ga0307928_10001985_pt1 | contig 15644 bp, 39 predicted proteins | sample AceLakmetagen232_FD_201815 | JGI IMG/M metagenome (GOLD analysis project Ga0307928, IMG submission 201815) | Saline water microbial communities from Ace Lake, Antarctica - #232 | ecosystem: Environmental > Aquatic > Non-marine Saline and Alkaline > Saline | place: Antarctica: Ace Lake... | reverse complement strand
TTCCTTTTTTTCTTTCTTTCTTTCCCTACTTTATATCAGTTTCGATAAGTTTATATACTAAAAAAACGTGTTATCATGGTGCATGATGTCAGTTTAGCATGAAACGTGTTATCGTGTTAATATATATCAAAAGATATATTTTTATATATCTATTTATGTATATGTTTATATATCTATTTATGTATATGTTTATATATACGTTTGTAGCACCGAATTACTTATAAGGCGACAACCGTTATCTAAATTATGGGAGATTTAAAAAAATTTAACTTAAAAAATAAAAATGTGAAAATTTTAAATAATGATACAGGAGAAAAAAGAATCACTCGAATTTATGAATATAAAATCAAGGATAAAAATAATAACGAAGTAATAAAAATTAAAAAGGTTAATGAGATATATGTACCATCGAACACAACACGATTAAATAGAAAATTACTTGCTAAAAGAAACGATGATATTTTATTAAATACTATGCGTAAAACTATTGCACGATGTTTACAATATGGAGAAATTAATATACAAAAAAATATTGATAATAATGTATCAAAAAATAATACCAACTGTGCAATATTTGAAACAGTTATATACAGGATGCAAGAAATAAATGCAACAAATATGTTATTTGATTTAATTGATTTTTTTAAAGATAATTTAGTTTATTTTAATGCAATAAAGAAAAAATATCCTAAATTAATGGATGATTTTGTTAATATGTGTCGTATCGATTTTGGAATGGAATTGGAGATAAACTCAAAATGAATGAAAATATGATATATGACCAATGCATTAAACAATTCGGGATAGAATCACAAATTAATATGGCAATAGAGGAATGTGGGGAGTTAATCGTAGAACTTGCTAAAAGAGATAGGAAGATAAACGGTTCAAATGCTTATAGCATATGTAGTGAAATAATAGATGTTGAAATTATGATAAATCAACTTAAATTAATATTTTTTAATGGATTAAGTACGCCTGAAGAAATCAAAAGAGCTAAATTAATTAATCTGGAAGGCATTTTACGTGAATAATAATTTATTATGTGTTGGTATTAATTCAACAACACAAGACAATAAACATATTTTAATGTTTGATTATGACATCGACAATATAGATTATATGTTAGTTGATTTAAATAAAATAATAGATAAATATAAACTATCTAAAATTTATATAATTAAAACAAATAATGGCTATAATGCATTTTGTTTTAATAAGTTTACACTAGAAAAAACTTATATGATATTATCCGAATGTGATAATATGGATAAACTATTTTTAGAATATGGTCTTGAAAATAATTATTATACTCTTACGATTAATAACGAAAAACAATATTTTGAAGTGATACCGTCAACAAACATTATTCATAAAAGTAGTTTAGCCCATTATCTTTTTTTTAAAAAATTTATGAATTACAATATTTATCCATTTATGAATAATTTTGATAAATATGATTTATTATCATTATCATTTTATTATTCAAATAAACATGGTATTAAAATATCAGAGGTTTGAATATGAAAACAGCTCAAGAATACGAAGAGGGTTTTGAAAAATCATTAAAATTAAAATTTAAAGGATGGTCTTTCAAAGGAAAACAAGAATTAAAGATATTACTTGATACAAATGGTTTTCACCGAAAAAAAATAAAAGGAGAAGTTCAAGTTGTACCAGTAACACAAAAACAAATTGATTTTGCATGGGATTTTTATAAAAAACAATTAGTACAACAAGAATTAACAGTTGCTAAAATATTTTGTATTCATTTATACGGTAAGAGAACCGTATATCGTGCAACGAGAGGGCAGGAGATTAATGGAAGATATTATAAACGTGGTCAGTTTATACCTAAAAGAGAGTGATTAAATGGATGATAAAGAATTTAAAAAAATTATAGAGAGAAAAAATATAAAAGAAACACAAGATTATCAAAAAGGTTTTAAAGATGGTTTAATATTTGCATGTGAAACTTTGACCCACTGTTCAGGAGATTTGATAAGAACCTATAAAGAAATATATACTTTATGTATGGATAATACACAAGTCAAAAAATAATACGATAATATGAAATCAAAAACAAGATATTTTAAGTGTAATAATAAAAAATGTGGTTGTGTTTTCCCAATAAGGGAAATAGTGTATAATCATAAATATGACGGGCACAACGGAAAAATATATTGCCCAAAATGCAATAATACCGATACATACGAAACAATAAATTAATAAAGGAGATAAAAAATGTGTAATGATTGTAAAAGGGATGACAAAAAGATTGATAATATAGAATGTCCAAGATGTAAAAATACATCTATTTCAGTAATAGTTGTTGGATATACACAAAAGGGTCGTTATTGTAATAATTGTAAATTTGTATATCCAAAAAATAAAAAGGAGTGAAAAAAAATGTATATAAAATTAGAAATATTAAATACAAATGAGCAAAACCTATATTATTTTCTAGAAACAAAATCTATTTTATCAATAAAATTTAGATTTAAACGAATTATTATAAAAACAAAACATAAATTATTACCATTGGTTTTTACGTCAACTTGGTATAATAGAGAACACATTAAACAAATCGATGTAATATTAAACGAAAAAACATATGGTGAATAAATGTCAAAAATGAGTGAGTTGGATATACATAGAATGAATATATTAAAATCAAGCTATTTAAATGTAGACATTAATTTAAATAAACAACTGATAGCACTAAAAGAACGTAGGTTTGTTTCTGATAATGGACAACCTGAACTACTTATCAAATCTGTTATAAAATCATTAACTGAAATAAATAGAGACATAAAAAAATTATATGAAATGCATATAGGACTTGAGATATAATGCATCCAATTTTTATATATTTTATTGTAGGTTTCATATTAATGATAGCTAATTGGTTTATCATGGCATTATTTCCGCATTACCGTATATTTATGCTTAAATCATTTAATGCTTTTAACTTATGGATAGCTGATTTAACAAATAGAAAAACAAATAATAAACAACAACATAAACCATTAAATAAAGTAATAGATAAATCAATAGAAAAAAACAAAAGGAGATAAAACAAAATGGAAGAACACAAGATAAGAGAACTTGCCATTAAGCATGTTAATTGGTATTTATCAGCATTAGAACCACAATTAATTGACCATTTTATGCATGGTTTTAAACATGGACAGGAGAATAATAAAAAATGATTATAGAACTAGAACGAATGAATAGACAACAAAAATTTTCATATATTGTTTTTTTTCACTTAAAATATGTCCAACAGATAAAAACCTGAACGAACTTAAAAAAATAGGATATATTATTAAAACACAAAGAAACTAGAACAAAAGGAGATAAAACAAAATGGAAGAAAATACGCAAAATAGTTTAGAAGGTCTATCAATAGATGCAAAAAAACCTCAAGTGTTGCCCAATGGTGTACATGATGGGATAATCGGTAATTTAAAATACCGAGATGGTTTTGCCAAAAATGGGAAAGAATACCGTTATCTTGACATAGTAATAGATATCGAACAGGATGATGATATAATCACGCTTAAAGTAGGTTTTCCTTATAACCTTACTGAAGTAACTGTGCTCGGTAAATTTTTAAGAGAATCGGGGTTTAAATACAACGAAGGCAAAAGCTATAAAGTAATTGAAATAAAAAACCATTTAGTTAATAAAAAGGTTACGTTTCAAACACATCAAGAAACAACAGATAAAGGCACATTCTCTAATATACTTAGAGAAACAATAAAATTTGTTTAAACAATAAAATATATGGTAGTCAGGAATTTAAACTTTTGTATGCCCATCCCAACGGTTTTTATCATGTAACATTTTCCTGACTACCGATACCTTTTATTTATGATATATAAATATATATATAACGACACTATGTTTATATAGTAGTAAAGACATATACTATATTGTGATAACATGGAAAAACTAATAACTGATACAAATGGAAAATTAACAATAATCATAACAAGAGAAGAATTATCAATATGGTTTAATAATTCAGTATTGGAAAGCATACGAAATTATACAGTAAAAAAACAAAAAACTCCATTTGTCAGCTATTTTATTAAAGGAGATTATGGTAGTAATTTTTGTTTTTTTCAGTATGATTTATATTTACTTTCAGAAAAACAAATAAAATTATTGGATGATATTGCCAAAGGTGATTAAATGGGAGTTTCAATATTATATGACGAATATGAGCATTTCGGTGTATTATTTTGTAATACGTCAGATAGCGTTTTTTCGTCTTTACTTTATGCCAATAAAAGGAAAACGATAGACCATTTTTTATATTGGTTATGTAATAAATATACTGACCCACGGACATTTTTAAACTGTGACAATACCGATAAATATTATGTTGAATTTTTAACTGAAAATAAAAATGAATATTCTGACGAATATAAAAGATATGTAGTTGGTGAATAAAATGAAAAACTTTATAGGCATACCATATTTAAAAGAATGGGTACAAGAACAAATAGATATATGTGAAGGCACGTTGCACGATAGAGGCATTATTGAAACACAACAAGAAGAAAGATATCTAGAAGGTCATATAGATGCATTTAATATAATATTAAAAATGATAAAAGAAACAGAGGTTGAACAACATGATTAAATCTTTCACTAACCTATATTTTTATTATCGTGGTCTTGGCGACAACCATAAAAATGCATCATATCATGCAAAACTAGAATTACAATTAATTAACGAAATTAAAATAAAAGGAATGAAAAACCATGTTATAGAGGGGTAAATATGGAACAACAAATACTGGCGTTCATACTTGCAAATGTATATTTAAGCCCACTTTATTTTTTAATGTTTTATTTTTTTACATTACCAAAACTTAAAAAATTTATCAACAATAAAATAAAATCATTCATTCATAGGTGAAAATTGCTAATTGTGGAGAAAGAACTAGGAAATGGTTTATCTTATTATCATTTAAAAAAAGCAGAAAAGAATATCTTGAGTATTTGAAAAATAATTCAAAGGGGGATTAAAATGGACGAATGGGATAAATATTGTAAAGAAAAACAGAAGGGGTAATATGCAACGAAAAATAATACATAAAGAGATGAGCAAAGAAGGATTCATTAAAGTATATCTTTGCAATCAAGCAATTATTGCCAATCAAGAAAAGGCAGCAATTTATGATAAAGAAATTACTTGCAAAAATTGTTTAAGAATCTTACATAAGGGGTAGAACAACACCCTAAATGGAAGTGAAAAGATGATAGAAAATGAAAAGAATCTGAAAACTAAGTATGTTGTTTTTAAAATAGATGACATAAAAGAGATATTAAACATAACTGAACAACAATCGCTTTGGTCTATGTTGGATAAGATTGTTGAGTTTAGGAAATCAGAACTTGATGATATTATTTCAAAAAATAGAAGCGATAGGGTTTCAAGAAGGATTCAAACAAAAATGTTTGTAATGGAAATTAAAGAGAAATTCCCTAAACAATCAAAACAGATAGAGCAGATATTAGACAAAAATGGATTACACCTTTATGATAACTAACAGGGGTAATTCAACATGGATATAATAGGATATTTGTTATGATAATGAGGCGAATAAGAAAATGATGTCAGACAGTCGTAAACAGGAAATACTCGACTTTATACGAATTAGAAGTCAACAGAAAGAATACGAAGGTAGCATACTGTGGGATATAGTAGCTGACGAATTCAGCGAAAAAGAACTCAAAAAACTCGTAGAATGCGGGGTTGTCTATGAACCAATTCTCGGGTATATTAAAGAGGCGTAAGGACGAAAGACATTAAAATAAAAGGAATGATAAAATGAGTTTATGCGTAACGTTAAATAAACAGTGGTACACGCTACCAAATCAAGAAAAAGTATTTATGCGACATGTCCAAAAACTAATAGATAGAAGTAAAGAAAATAATATAGTTGTGGGGTAAAAAAATGGAATATATTTTTTTATATGTATATGCAACACTTTTCGGTATGCTTAACTTTATGATATGGATATGTTTAACTAAAATGAAATATTTAACAACAGTGGATATGATTAAATTTATATTAATATGTAATTCTACATATTTAATTTTATTCGGAGTTATAAATATATTTAATTTATTTTTAGATGGTGTAACATAATTAACCGAAACATTTAAATACTAAAAAAACATATATAATATATATAAAGGAATGTGAAAAAATGAATAAAGAAATTAAATTAAGTGTAGAGCAAAAAAGCAAAATTCAAGAAAGACTTGAAAAAATAAGCTACGTACCAAAAAGACCCGGTAAAAATGCGACAGATACCCAACGTCAAAACTGGAAGGATTATTTAAAAATAGAAACAAAAACACAAAGGACAAAACGAATATTTGACCCAAGAATGATTATTATACTAACAAAAATTAATAATCTTTCAAAAATGGCGAAATCACAGGTATATACATTCGACCATGAGCAAACGGAAAATATCCTTGGCACACTACAAGAAAGTTTAAATGGTCTTGCCGATACACTAGAAGGTACAACAAAAGAAAAGATAGAGTTTGACCTCTAAACTTTCTTTTTCTTTTTTTATTTATGGATATGGAATGAAAACCTAACTCCTGTAAGGTCTTAGATGTTCTATGGATATTTAAGTAGGTTTTTTAGTACACCATAGAAAATAAGAAAGGATGTGATTAAATGAATAAATCAATTATTAGTTTATATATTTTTATGGTAATTATGCTCGTTGCCATATCCTCAATTATATTTTTATTTACGTCAATAACATATAAAGATGATATAATTACTGATAAAGGGATATTAACACAACCCACTGATTATACATTTAAAATAGATGGTCATACATATTATTATGAATATTATGAATGTAATACACCAATACAACATTTTAATAATTCATGTGTTGAAATAAAATATTTTTCAGGTTGTGGACAAACAATTATACATAATATTGAATGTATTTGTAGATGTGAATGTGATTAATAAAATCAGATATACAATTATATATATAATGACATAGTGTTTATATAGTAGTAAAGACATATACTATATTGTGATAACATGAAAATAATAGCTATTCATAGAAAATATGGTCAGCATATATATAACAATATACGATTAATACAAATACATAAACGTGATAATTTTTTTAAATCTGATATTATTTTGTATTCAGGTAACGATATTAATAATTTAAAGTTGCATTGCCTTAATTCACAAGAATTTATTAGTATTGATTATGTTTCAACCATAAAAAATATATTAAGGCACGTGCTAACATGAAAGAAAAAAAAGATATTGAAGATAGAATAAAACAAATAGAAGTTATTCAAATATTTTTAGGAATAGTAACTATGGCAATATTCTTTAAATTATTTTTATAATGAAAAACTATATTATCATAGATGCAAATATTGGATATACAAATATATATATAATGACATAGTGTTTATATAGTAGTAAAGACATAGTATATACTATGACAAAAATAACAGTTCCCGAAATAGGCATACTTGACGTATCAATATTACCGAATGGTTATATCTTCTTAGAAGGTAAATCATATAATAAATTTGGTGTGGCACATGGTTTTAAAAACATTAAAGAACTTAAACATTATTTTTCTCTTTTTATAACGGTTGTATAAAAACATGACAGATTTAGAAATATTAATTATATTAGGTTGGTTATTTACAGGTTCGTACTTTTTTTATCTAACGGAATATTATTTTAATAGAATAGATAAAAAGGATTGATGTAAAATGAGTGAAAAAAAAGACATAAGAAATAAAGAATTTATAATAATAGCAATATGCTTTATAAACTTACTTATGCTACTTGCCATAAATATAAGTTTAGATTATTTTAATAGCGTAGATGAACCCGATGCGGGGATAATGGTTTATAGATATGAGACATATGATTGGAGACCAAACACTTTATTTTATTCCGTCATTACTGGAATAGCTATATTAATAAATGGTATATTAGTTACGTGGTATATGACTTCTAGATTATTAAAAGTCTAACTTTCTTCTTTTTGTATACAGTAAACGGAAAAACATAAAGCGACAAAGCACCACGTACCAACTATAATACTAAAAACAGGTTCTTTTATAATATCCCCTTCTTTCAAATTATTAATATAGTCAACCAATCCATATAAAGCATAATATAAACCAATGGCAAATATTAAGGCAAGTACACCAAAAATATTATTTTTTTGTCGTAACGATAGGTTGTATTTTTTGGTTTGTATCATAATTACCATAATAATCAGATATTTTAATTATAAGTTCGGTTCGTAATGGTTTAATTCTGTTTCTCATATCCATTATTATATATCTTCTAATATCTTTAATACATTTATATTCTTTATCTAAACCATAAATTAAATATAATTCAGGTTCTTCTTCTGGGAATACCATTTCACATATTATATAAAAGTGTGTATGATTGTATAAACGAAGGTCGACCATACCAAAATCTTGAGTTGTATAATAAAGAGTTACAGAGTTTTTTCTTGTTTGTAAAATAAAATATGAAAATACACGGTTCGATTTTGTTGAGCTTAACCTACAATCAGCATAAACAGTTATTTCGTCAATAAGAATACTGACGTTAAATAATTCAACTGATTTATAATCATTATCAAGCATAACCGACATATCAAGTTCGTCATATTCGATATTGTATAAATCAATGTTTGAAAGAATAGGTTTGTTTTCATTATCATCCTTTTTTACGTATCTAACAGCTCCAACAGTTTTACCACTTCCTAAACCACCTTGAAAACCAATTATCATTTAAAACAAACCTTTTATGAATTCTATTGTACCTGTGATTAGTTGAAAGTTTTTTTCAGCAAACCATACACCTAGACATATTAAGATAAAGAAAAATATTTCTTTCGCCATTTAAAACCATCTCTTTTAATATCCAATATGTTTATCGTCAACCACATATAGAAGATAGCACAACCGATATTTAAAATTATACCAACAGGATTATTTATTGCTAATAACCATAACAAAAACATAACAATAGTATTTATTATGATTTTAACATCTAGTATAAATATCGAAGGTAATATTACTTTTGCTATTTTTATGTGGCATGATTTTTTACTTTTCGCTATTTTGTTTTTATATTGACCATAAATAAAATGTATATGGTTTGGGTTAACCTGTTCTTTATCGAATCGTTTAAATAATGATGGGTTATTATAAAAAATCATTTTACTGTTTTCAGGTAGGTCTTTAAACCTTTTTAGCATGGTTCTGACGGCTTTCTTTTTATCCATAGTTTAATTCTCCGTAGTTTATTATATAATCTTAATTTATACCATTGTTTGAATTGCATACCAACCAACCATGCATTATTATTTTTAAATGGATGTTCCACCGCGTTTTGTGGTATTGTATCAAGCATTTCTTTAAGTGTTGTCATTATTTAACCGTATGTGCATATATTCTCATGGTTTGTATTTTTGTATTAAAATACATCATTTTATATTTTGATATTATTTGTTTTTTTAAATAGTGTAACTTATCATTTAATTCAATAAATGTTATTTTTAGTTTATATCTTTCATATTTTTGAGTATCTTCTAACCAAACACTTCTATATAAATTAATATTAAATGCATATTCAGTATGCCCGAAATAACATGCTATTATAATATTATCTCCTACCTAATAAACCTAAAAGTTCTTTTGATTTGTCATGTTCATGTAATGAATTAAATTTAAATATGTCTGTTATGTCTTGTCGACCTCTACCTTTATCTCCAGAAGTTCGCCATTCAGCATAATCGTCAACATATAATTGTAAAAAAACAATATCGTATAGTTGCCCAAGCACGTCAAGAGTTGTAAGTTTAGGAATTTGTCTATTTGATAAAACTGTTTTTCTACGTTTATAATTATCATCCATTAATATAGTAGCTGATTGTATACTTTCAGGAGATTCTCTAGTGGGTATTGTTACTATATCTTTTGCTATTGCTGATTCTTTTTTAACTATATCAGTGGATTCGATTTTATTTTGTGGTTTTTCTTTTTTCATAAAAATACCTTTATCATTGTTATAACAACACATATCAACATTATAATAGTCATTATGGTTTGTACTAAACTACCAAAACCAACTTTTTTTTCTGTAAATTCGTCAGCAAGACCACGATTTAATAAAAAATCTATGACCTTACTGTCAATTTTCACCCCTTCTATTTGATTAAACGAAACTGTTTTTTCCGTACCGTCAATTAGTGTTATGTCTTTTGTTATTGTTTCAGTTTTTACTATTTTATGAGAAATGGCAATAGGTATACCCTCAAGATATACCGATACGATAATATTATTATCGGTTATATATCCAGACCCTTTTGTATTAAAATACGTATTTTGGTCGACAGAAAAACGATAAAGTTTTTTACTCACCCATCTAAAAACCGCTCCGTCATTCTCTTTTAATATTATGGCTAAATGTTTTCTTAATGATTTTTTGGGTAATATTATTGTATCGTCTTTAAAATCGTCAAAGCCTAATTTTTCCCCTTTTTGGTTTGTTACGATTGTTCTATCTATATCTACTTCCTTTTTATTTCTAAATTTTATAAATCTTGACATAAGTTGCCCTCCATTTAATCCATACCAAAATAATCTCTAAACCATACAAAATATTGTTTAAGAAATGGTATGTAACCGATAGCTAATATTGAATAATACCCTGCTACAACAAATAAACTTAACGATATTATTATATTTATATCATTCATATTTAATGTTTGTATTCCCAACTCTATCGAAAAAATAATGCATAACGTAAAATATATAAAATCTTTCTTCCATTCTGCCATTATTATCCAAAACGTAAACATTAAAAAAAGGAAAATTGGGATAAACTGTTCCGCATTATATGTTATCTCTGTCATATTGATAATATCCTTAATATTGTTATCTTGTATCACTAATTATTAACCAAGAAAATAACTTTTTATTTGATACAAGAGTGACAGAATCATAAAGTTGTGTTAGATTAATATTTAATTCTCCGTTAATGTGTTGATTGTTATATCCGTCAACTGTAACAATATTACTATCGACATTTGTAAAAGTATATATTTGCCCATCTTGACTAAGTTCAGGTAATGACATTACTATATCGTTAACACCATGACCTGCAAAAATCATAGATTCGCCTGTATCGATGCTTGTATCAGCTGAATAGATATCACTACTTCTAAACATGCCCGAATTAAAACCTGCACTATCCGTGCTACTGTCTATTTTAAATGTATCATATTCATTATCAGTATTAAAATCATAATCAACATTATTTCGACCATTATTAAAAATCATAGTATCTGTTGTGCCCTCTGTCGCCCTATAAAATTCTACTCCGCCAATTACTACTATTTCCTGGTCGCTATTATAATCATGATAGGTATTCGTATCTCCGTTATGAACGGTTCTATCTGATACAAATAAATCATCGGTAACGTATAAATCAATAATATGAGCTTCTTTAAATCCAAATGTATTTGAACCGAGATAAACGGTATCATAAGGAGTAATAATACATTCGCCAACATCGGTAGCAAAATCAAACAGTACAGCACTTGAACCATCCCCGCCACTAAAAACATGCCCGTTATCATCTCCATAAATCAGCATATCGAAAAATATCGAATATCCTATAGAGTGACTTCCTGTTGTTGGTGAAAAAACTACGCTATCGTTTACATATAATATATCATGAATATATGTTGTACCGTCAATCTCTAATTTATAGGTTGTTGTATCATCCCTTCCGAGTAATGTATTATTTTCAGGGTTTACTTGTACGATGGTATTATCATTTTTTGTCCATATGTTGCCATCATCACTTATTACAATTCCCGAAAAAAACATAAATGATACTAGAAAAGCTAGTGCTATGCTATATATCATCGGTAGTTTATTTCTTATGCCTTTATTCTTTTTATCATTTTGTTTTTTCATTTTAGTAACCTATGTTAAACCTATTATTTCTCTTACCCATGCTACGACTAATAGTGTTAATATTGTCCATAATAAAATGGCTATAAATCCAAAAAAGAAATTTATAAATTCGGGAGCTCCTTCAACTTGAAGTAAAGCGAAACCTCCAATAGATTCTATGATACTAAATCCTGTATTAATTCCTTGTTCGTTTAAATTTTCTAGTTCAGATTGATTTAAGCCTGTTGTATTTATTGAATCATAATTAAATATTGTTGTGTTTTTTGAATAATCAAATACAAATTGGATAGAATATACAGCAAACATAAAAACAATTACTGTTATTAATATTCGTAATTTATTTTCTATTATTGCCATAGTATAAACCTACCCGTTGGATTTACGTACTTGTTCATATAGTATCAATAAAACCATCATTATAAGTATAAACATTAATGTCCAAAATTCCCATAGTCCTATTATGACATTTACAACTAAACCAAACGATATAAACACACCAAAAACAAAATTCGGTATTGTTACACCCGCCCTACTTAATACCAAAGGAAATAAAGATAAAACAATAATAACAAGTAAACCACCAATAATACCTATTATAGGATTTTCATAAAAGGGTTTTGACGAATCAATATCTAAATCAATTTCTGTTATAATGATAGGTCGTACTATGACATTGCATATATCACTTGCTAATAATTCACGCCTAACCATACGGTTAACTTCCCACATGTTAACCTTCCATTCACCTTCTGTTAATGATACACCTAAATTAGTTACTTTATAATCTTCATTAAATTCATTTTCACCAACAAGAAAAACAATATTATTTCCTATTTGGTTATCATCTAAAAAGAATTCTAGTTCAACTTTTACATCATGTTTTAAATTTAAATTAAATTGAGTGCCGACATAATAACTATTTTGTTTAAAAGATACCCAATTATTTTCTTTTGCAACCACATTAAATGTTGTTGTTAATGTTTCGTTACCCATCATCATTATTGTCCATTGACCTACGGCATCGTATGGTTCAAGTAAAAAATCCATGTGCCCTGAACCATTATTTTTTAAAAATGAGTGTGATGTTGTTTGCCCTCTTGCATCTACAACATAAAATGAGGTTGTCTCATTTAAAGTATTATAATCTATATGGACATTATCATATCCAGCAATAGCGTTTTCAGGAGTTACAGTTAGAAATTCAATACCATAACCAAATTCTCCTAATGTTTGATTTGTTGTATTGACATATAAAATAGGTTCATAATCTTGTTTCACTGGTGAAGATTGCCCATAAACAAATAACCTTAATCTGTATGCTCCAAATTTAAATATTTGACGGTTGTGGGTATGTGTACCATTAAATCTATTAAATGTTGTTAGTTGTTTTTCTGTACCACTTGGGTCTAATAAATTTTGTATTGTTATATATCCATTATTGTTTGCTGTCCATGATATATTTATATATTGTCCAATATGTGCAGGATTTGGAGTTATCCCCGTTATTTCACCAGTTGGCGAAAATGTACCATTTACAACAGTAAAACCTAATTTACATAAATCATAATCTGTATCAAATATCCCACCACCAGAATGACCTACATATATGGTATAATCATTCCAACCACCGGTTATGTTAGTTGGTGAAAACTCAAAAGTTTGCCACTGTCCGCCCATTTGCGAACTTATATAACCTGTATCTGGATATGTATATAATGCATTTACACCATGGTCGTTAAATGGTCTATTGTCGTTATCATAAATCCATATTTTATATTCGTCTCCGTCAACTTGCCAACACTCATATAGTTCTTGAAATATTGGTATTCTGAATCGTGCAAGAACTTGCTCTCCTGTGTAATATAATGATTTATCGGTACATAATGCTGGTTCTCCTGATTGTAATGAGGGAAAATCACAAAAACTCCATGCTATTCTTTCACAGTTATTCCAACCCATATCTTCTGAATATTCCCCGCTTCTTAAATTTACATTGAAAACACTTCCTATATAAAAATCATTATTTATCGTATAGTTTTGGTATATTATTGTTTCATAATCGACAAAACCTACAGGATATGCTATTTTTATCCAGTGTTTCGAACCGGGAGAAAAAGAAACATCTATGTCTATGGGATTATGCTCTGTCATAACTTCCGAATTAACTAAATAATCTCCTGACCATAAGTCACTTAATAAATAACAATAAGCATAATCATAACCAAAAGGAGATGCAACTACGAGATTATGAGATACGAGAGCAAGAGGAGAACCTGTTTTTTCGTCAAAAACATTAATTCTTATTGTAGCGTCAAGTTCGGGAAGTTCAGTATCTACACCTAGAGCATCAGTTGAAAAATCTACTTTTAAATTATCATAACATATTAATCTGTTTGTCGATGATGTAATATCACAAAAAATGCTATCCCAATTTGCTAAACTTCTTAGTGTTGAATCATCAGTATAAACAACATTTGTACCTGTTTCAACATTTTTAACTGTAATGTTTAATGTATTTGAATCAATAACAGTAAAATTTAAAAAATGGTAAATATCCGTATGTGTAGCAGAAAAACTACCCAGTGTTACATCCGTATGACCATTTTTAAAATAAATAATATCAGCAACTTCGAAATACTCTAATAAATAAACATCATTTCCTGATGTATCTTGTAAACGCCAATAAAATGTTCCTGTATCAAGTTCGGTTTCTGCTCTAAATAATATTGAAAAACTCTCCACTTGTTTTTCTGTAGTAAAATTTAAATAATAGTCAAAACCACTATCTAAATTATGCTTGACACAATTATCTCCGCTATATTGTATTGAATCAGACACATATAAATGAGCTTTATCACGAACACTTTCCCAATTATAAAAACTAGGAATTGAACTAACAGGATATTCTCCAACTGTTTCATCTATATCAAAATTATCTTGATATGATACAGTAGCAGATACATTAAAAGAAAACGACATAAAAAGCATACTGATTATTAACCCTATAATAAATAATTTTCTCATTTTTATACTCTAGTTAAAAAAAAAATTATGGGATAACGCCCATATCGTCATTATTTTTTGGTTCATGTTTATCCGGTCATGGCTTTAAGACCAATGAAAATAAGACCAAACGACCCTATAACACTGGCAAAAATACCACCATACATAACCATTGATAGCATTTCACTTGCACCATCTATTGCACTTATGTTAGTATCATTTTGAGCATAAACAACTCTAGATGCTAAAAAAGGCAATAGAAACAGTGAAAATGCTGTACCTATGATACCCACAGCAATACCAATACCTATTAGTATAATTCCTTTCATTTCAATATTTGACGAAATAACGTTCACCTCTAAAATATGTATATGTTTATATATATTTAAGTGTTGTGTAATAGCGTGTACCATGTCAACTGTTAGCAAAAGTGATACAATATATCATGCTACACCTTAGCAGGAAAGAAAGTTTTTTTTTTCTAGTATATAAAGTTTTCGGTTAAAAAAAATAGAAAGGTTTATATACCATGTGTCCAAACTATATAAGTGTTGCGAAAACTATATAAAAGAGGGAAAGAAAGAAAGAAAAAAAGGAA
>Ga0307928_10001984_pt1 | contig 15652 bp, 15 predicted proteins | sample AceLakmetagen232_FD_201815 | JGI IMG/M metagenome (GOLD analysis project Ga0307928, IMG submission 201815) | Saline water microbial communities from Ace Lake, Antarctica - #232 | ecosystem: Environmental > Aquatic > Non-marine Saline and Alkaline > Saline | place: Antarctica: Ace Lake... | reverse complement strand
TTGCCGGCACTTGTATATAAAACAACATATAATTCTGAAACATCTGTAATATTATCTGGATATGCAGACACCCTTATATTTCTATCGGTTAATGATAAAGCAACTGTTTCGTACATATCAACAGAACCAGATACAGTTTTAGTTTCTTTTACAGAGTTAGAGCCTTCAAGAAAAACAACGGCGTCGGCTGCAACTGTCGGGGAATTAGTTCCAGCAGTATAATCGCCCACCGTTTCCATATCATTAATGGTTTCTAATTCACTATCTAGCCCGTGGTCAAAATAAATAGCCGTGCCACTTGCATATGATACTCTAGGATAACAAAGCATATTTGTTGAATCGGTAAATGGTTGAGGGAGTATGTTTTTATTTGGTATTGGGTAACTATTGCCCTGTTTTGCAAAAGCGTTTGATAATGCAACAACGTCAAGCCCAGAAGCAGAACCACCGCCACCGCCACCGCCACCACCGCCAACTGCGACTAATGGATCCGATACTGTACCATCTCCTGTAATTGTAGTTCCATCTACTGAAACACTTGAGAGATAATTTCCAGAAGGTGATTGAGCCTGACTGAATTTACTTCCTGTCAAAGCCATTACATCACTTACTGTCCAATTACCGCCAGTATAAGTTATAACTACTCTAGCTATTGCAACAAATTCTGGTGCGAGAATTGTGAGTGTTCCTCGATTTAATTCACCAATATTTCTTAATTCTTCTTCTACTTGTGCTAATGCTATTGCAGCTCCGCTACTATTCTTAGCTTGTGTAATCCATTGTCCTTGACCGAATACAAACCTTAGTTTCTGAGAGCTGGCCTCAGCCGCCATTGGTAAGGCATAAACCCAAACACTCATTACAGAGTTGGCTGGCATTAATGTCTGCTGCCATGCCCCTCCAGTAAATTCATTGTAATAAGGATTGTTTACTAACAATTCCAAAATATCTGCTTTATCAACATCAAATGTAGCTACTGCTCCAGCTCCAACTAATTCAGCATGTGTGTACAGACCACTTGTTAATGCTGGATTTAATGTTGGTAAATCCTCATCTTGAACTGAGCAAGCAGCTATGTTAGGTCTTCTGTCTGCTGCTGTTGTACTATCTAATGTGTAACTACTTAAATCTCCACCTGAGTTTTTGTAAGTACCTATATTGTCGTGTGCTTCTTTATGTGACTGATAAGGCATCATTCCATGTGTCTCTCTAACAAACATCCATAATTCTGCTGTTGGGTCATAGAAAGAATACGCTATCTGTAACTCATCAAAAGACCAAGCTGTTGTTCCCCAACTAAAGGTTGAGCCATTATAATGTAAAAAATATACCTCAGTAATAGTACCAGCATGTGCTGTAGATTCCCAACCAGAAACAAGTTCTGTGACAAGTGTATTTTTCCAGTAGGCTTCCACTGTTCCAGTTAAAGTAACAGTTCTTGTAGTTGAATTTCCAGTTATAATTACATCTTCTGGGTCAACAAAACCTGTTGGCTCTTTTGTAATAACTGCTTTATTGTTTAATTTTAAGATATCTTCTTCAACATCAGGTATTGTACCAAGTTCTAGGTTTCCATCTATGTCTACATCCTCAGTAATGTTAAGATTGGCATGAGTAACATCACTGTCAGTATCTACGTGCTGATCTATAACAGTTTCTATTAAAGTCCCTCTAAAGTTACAAAATTCTATTACATTTGCACCTTGTGTTTTAAAAACAGGTTTTTGAACAGTTGTTGCTGTTGTTGTTCTGGTGCTTGTAAATCCTCCTGCTGTGTAAGGGCTTAAATAATAAACAGTGTTAGGTGTTAAGCTCAAGTCTAACTTTGCTACATTATAAAAACCATGTGGTTTTAATAGCACAAATCTTTTAGCAGTTGATTGCACAACAAGTCCAGAAACTTCTGCACGAATCTCTGAATTAGCCTGTGCTAAAGCATATTCAGTACCATTATGTCTAACCAAGTTCCCAATAGAAAAAGTATTTTCTTGTGATACGTTTTCTAAATCATTTGATCTTTGTTTAGCTGTTTGCTTGGTATTCAATAAACCAGTTAGCAAGTCTTCTAAATTCCTAACAATTATTTTTAAATTGTCAATGTCCTCTCTGTTTTCATATATTAAATCACCTGTCATTAGTAAATATAGTCCTCATATTGAAATTGAATACACGCCCCATTAAAAGTATCACTGGCATTTAAAGTTATAACTATTGGGGCATCTACTTTATCGATACTTATGTTTGGTGTAGCTTTCTGATCTACTTTTATATTGTTAAACAATATGTCATCCATATCCACATTCATAGAAACTGTGTATACTTTAACTTTGTCTGGTAATTCTATTTTAACCTTTGTATCAAAATAATCAGTCTGGGTAAACTTGTAGCCATAAGGAGAACTAGAATCCAAAATCCTATAAAGTACAACTCCTACATCTTCTGATACGCCCATAGTAATCATGTCAAATGGAGTAACCGAGTAATAAGAATAATTACCACTAGCTTGTGAGTCTATATTGTTATCTAAATAAATACTGTTTACATTCCAATTGTAAGTGGTATTAACCATGTCTACACAAACTTGGTCATTAGCATTAACAGTTGTTGATCTGATAATATCTCCAGAAACAAAAACGTATGAAATTGTTGGTGTTACTCCTTCAACAAGGGCAGAATAGCTATCGTCGCTGGATAAAAACTTATCCACAGTATAGTTTATTGTGACTCTAAAACCACTCATGAGTTGTGTCCAATTTCCTGTACTTGTTCCTTGGATACTTGCCCAATACATTGTAGTTAAGTTATTCACAGTTACGCCTACATCAAGTGATTCTGAATTTCTATTGCTTGAAGAAACATTAGCTGAAACTAAACCATCCCCATAAGTATAAATTGTATTTCTATTCAACGTAGTACTTATATCTAGGCTGTTTAATTGAAACTCCGCATAATTAGCTGTACTAATCGCTTGTTTTACATTTACTGTGGTTATAGTAGAACCATTTGGGAAGTGTAGTCCGACAGTATAAAATACATGAGAGCTACCATTTAAGGTAACTTGCTGGTTATAGCTGATATAGTTATCAGTTATAATTTCACAAGTTAGGGCGAAAGATTCTGCTCTCAATACTTTTTTCCTGGATTTAGAGTATAAAATATTAGCACTAATTGTGCTGCAAAACACATCCATTGTGCCATCAGTTAAAGCGTCTACATAGGCAGTATAATTAGCATTTTCTTTTGTAACGAAAGCTTCTTTTAAAGTATCTGTTCTTCTATAAATATGCTCTCTCTGTGGTGTGCTACCAAGGAGGAGTGAAAGAAACAGTGTAATAAATATAAACTTTTTCATTAGTTTCCTCCCACGTCTGATTGTATTTCATATTCTAAAATAATCTTGTATATTTTAGGGTATAGGGTATAAGCCATGTAATCATCTTTAGATAGAGATACATATAGAGTATACCCACCATCTTTTTCGGTATTTGTTGTGTAACTATTATTTAAAATCAATCCATCAAAGCCACCTCGGGTGTCATAAATTACCTTACCCCGGTATGTAATTAATTGAACATCAATTTTTGATTCAGCAACAATGACTTCATCAAGTAAGAAAGAGTCACCACGCCATTCTAAGTCTTGGTTAGCTTGTTTTGAAGCGAATGTATCTAATTTACTGTTTCGGTAATTGTCTACACATTGCCAGTAATCATTTAGGCGTCCAAAACAATAACTCTCAGCCCTATCTTGGTAGTCATCATGTTTGTGACCATACCAATAATTATATCTTTCGTTGTAGTATGTTTCCTTTGAGGAGTCAGTAAATTGTAACTCTGTTATAAATTCAGTTATTACTCCTGCACCTTCTACTCTCAGTCTTCTAAAAGTGCAACCATCTGGTAAATCAATGTGTATGCTACCATTGCTTTCTCCATTACCATTTATGCTCAAAGCATCTTGGTCTAAAACAAACCCTATATTATCGCTGGTATTTGCTTGACTGGTTTCAACTAATTCCCACCCATAAATGGTTTTAGTCTCAACTGATTTGCCATTAAAATTTATTTTATTTAAAGTCACATTGTTTGCGGCTAAATCAAATTCCGTACTGTTGATAAAAGAAAATATGGCATCGATATTTGCATTCCTTTGGTATCTTAGTATTGGGTTCCCAGAAACTACAGTAAAAGGTACTGAAGGTGTCAAGGCTCCGGAAAAACATACTAGCAATAAACAAAATATAAACTTTTTCATTAGTACCCTCTCACATCTGTATTTATAACTTCTGCACCCCATGAAAATATCTTCATGGATTTGTTTACTGTAGTATTTTGAAATTTGAATTTCATATTTCTGGCATAGAATCCTGTTTTTGCTTTCTTGATTGTAAAAGCATTAGTGGAAGCGAAATAAGAAGACGCATTTGCTATAGCAGTATCATAAACAGAAGTAGTGGCCAATACAGGGTCAACACTTCCGGTTACTGTATTCTTGAATTCATCCATAACCTCGATAGAAATAGGAGAAGAAGAAAACTTTTCTTCTGATACCACATAAGTGTACATCAATTGTGCATAAGTAAACTTATCATTCATAGCTTTAAAATGAGTTTCAAATAAAGCGGTATAAGCTGCATCATTATCATTGTATAAACTTTCATCATCATAAATAGAATAATCAAATTTATGTATAAAACCATCTGCATCACCAAAAACTAAAAATTTAGTCTTGTGATTTTTTACCTCACATGAAGATGTAAGGTTAGAAATTCCATACTTGGAATAGGAATTCATATCTGAATGAAAAACTAATTGTCTGTCTGATACATCCCTGTTACCTTCTGGGTAAGCAAGTATATATTGATTTCTTTTGCTATGAAATACTGCGAAGCTATTTTTTAAACCTTGTAAACTTGCTTCATCAAATGTTTCTTTAACTGGCTTGGACACTGTAAAGGAAACCCCATACTCTGGCAATGCTTCTAAGCTTTTCTCAGACTGGAACATGATATAGTCACCGCTAGTTTCTATTCCATTTTGTACATTCTCAATTCTTACTTTTCTAATTGTTTCCTTTGAAACACATCCCTTCAAAGATTGTACGGATTGTCTGATATAAGGAATAATAGAACTTCCAGAATATTTTAGGTAATCTACTCCTTCTAGTTTAAATATGAATAATTTGCTTCCTAAAGTTTCCAACCCAACACAAGTTCCGTTTCCTGCTGTTGCATTATTAGGAGCATTGCTCCAATCTGTACCATCTAAAATTGTAGACCAATAAATAGTGTCTCTGGTCACTCCAAATAATTTTCCATCATATTGGGCAATTGCTATTAAACCTGTTGGAACATTTACTGATTCAACAGATAACCAAGTTATGTTATCATGAGTATAATAAAGTCCATCAATTGGATTGGTCATAAATAGTTTGTTATTTAAGATCGCAAATGAAGGTAAAACAGATGTGTTTAAATCTGTCATAACTTCTGTAAAATCTCCAGTTAAAACGTCAAAGTCATAAAGACTTCCGTTACTACAAAATACAGTAGTATAATCAATTTTATTTATATTTGAAAAATAGATAGATAGAACTTTACCGCCAAGAGCAGAAGAATTTACTTTCTGTATTCCAGTTCTTTGGTGAATAGACACGTATTTTCCAGGGTTGCCCTCTGATTTTTTGAAGTAAACATTGTAAGCATCTTTACATTGTGTATCAAAAGGTGTGGATGGGTTAGGGGTATCGTTTATTCCTCCGCCATTAATTGGATAAGATATAACTTGTGGTATCATTCTGAATAAGTCTCCTCAGATATTGAAAATCTAGTGTAATGTGGGTACAAAACACCTAAGTTTTTCATGTCTTCTTTTGCTCTGGCATAGAAACTATCACTTCTTGTATCTCCGTTTGGCAACAATACATCAGATACTATAATATTCTCTAGGTAAGATTTAGCTACTTCTGGTAAATAAAGAGTATCATCAGCCCCAGATAGTGTTGGGTGAGGCTTATATTTTCTTAAATTAGTTACAACCAAAGTGCTAGAAGCCTTTAGAGTTGTTAGCGTAAAAACATCATCGGAGGTAGTTATAGAAAGTTCAGCATTGTCATTGGCAGATTGTGTTACCCTGTCAATTTGTAGCCACACATAAGAACTGGTAACAGAACTATTAGCCTCAATTGTCAATGTTTCTTTCTTACAGATAGCTTTTCCATTACTTTCTACCCAACCTTCTAAAGTAACCGTTCCGGCATCTCCGACATCAGTAGAAACTACTTTAACAGTATCTTGCAATTTTAAGGTATCAAATCTAAATCTCTCCTGTAAAATTGCTATTTTTCTGTTGATTTCATCTTTAATTCTATCTAAGGTATCAGTAGAAGTATCAAAGCATTTATCTTGTATTCTTCCATATAAGCTAGAAAAAGTTGTCATTGTTTCCTCCATAGTAAAAAGGGGAGGGTAGTTCCCTCCCCCGTTAAGCAGCTAGTTAAATTCTAGTTCGATTGTTACTCAGTAACTGGGCAAACAACAATCATTCCCTTATCAGGTGCAATAACTGTAGCAGCTCCGTCCCATCCATAACCAACTGTGCTTTGTCTGTTAAGGGCATCCTTCTTATCAGAGGTGTCACCTTTAGCAGTCTTAATAATCATCTCTGGCTGTCCATCAATTTCAGAAACAGCAAAAGAATCCTTACCAAGTGCTAGGTTATAAGCCAAAGCTACACCATCAGCCATATCCTGGCCTGTGCTCATGTCATCCCAAACTGCAATTTGAGAAGTAACAAGGACTCTAAACCTAAGAATCTGTCCAACTTCACCAGTAAGAGGATTCAGAACATCTTGATATTTTTCAATATCTTTAAATTCTGGAAGAACTCTCAAGGTTTCAGCTACTTTTGGATGCACTGCTAATCTGTACAGTCCATCATCAAATGTAGGTACACTAGCCTCTTCAAACCTTCGCAAAATTGAGTTAAGTTTGTTGATATTTAGTCCCCATTCATTTTTAGATTTCAACACTGAAATAGTATCAGCAGCTATAGCTGTAACTAAAGCGGCAACGGTCGCTGGTGTTGTTCCATCGTTATAAACATAATTACAAGGTAAATATGCATGTTCCAATGTGGCAGCTGTCACATCACCACCTAGCAGATAATCATTTTCATTATCTTCGTAAAACAGGTCGTTTTCAGTTGCTACATTGCTAGTCGCATTGTCTTTGAACAATTTTGAATAACAATACAAGTCAACTGAGTCAGCAGCGGCTTTACCGAATTCGTTAGCATAATCCTCAAGAATTGGGTCTAAGGCAGTCATTACCAATCTTGTCCCAATAGTAGTAAACTGACCAAGAGTAACCAAGGAAGCACTAATTCTACTAGAGCTAGTAGTAATAGAACTTCCAGAATCACCTTCGGCTAATTCTGTAAGGGATGCAGAAATCTTGTTAAGTCTGCTGAAATTAATAGTTGTTCCGGTTTGTTTAGGCATAGGAACAATTTTACCTAATGGCATAATGACAAGGTTCTTGTACATGTTAGATACAAGAGTCATTACATAATACTGTTTTAACAGGTCAGCCTGTGTTGCGGTAGTAAACGCACCGTCTACTGTACCGTTGGCTGAGTTTAAATATTCAGTCATTTTTTATCACTCTCCTAAGTTCGATTATAGTTTTTTGCCACACCAACTTTATTAGCCAAATAGGCTCTAAGTTTAGCAGGGTCTTTTTCTTTAGCTGGGCTGTACTCGGAGTCTCCAGGATTAGTTTGTTTAGTCTCTTTTGCCACCTTTGGGTCTTTATCAGAAGTATCAACTGATACGCTTTTTGATAAAAGTCCTTTAAGTAAAGTATGAGCAACAATGTACCCACCTTGACTTTTCTTTAACGCTGGCATTTGAGAAAAAATCTCCTTTTCAATTAAACTTTCAACATCATCATTCCAGGGAAGCACTTTATCATTCACTAAAAGTTCTTTAGCTTTAAGTCTCTCCTGTTCAACTTGATTACTCATGGCCGCTTCTTTTTTGTCAGCCAAAATAAGTTCTTTCAAGTCTTTGACTTCTTTGAGTAAATTAGATTTTTCTGGGTCTGACAAATCATCATCATCAACTATATCTTTTTCTACTTTCTTAATGTCTTTAGTTTTCTCTTCTGTAGATTTTTCTTCTTCTTTTCCTGAAAATAACCCTTTGAAAGTATTTAACGCATCTTCATCGATATTGAATTTCTTCTCTTCTTTTTTCTCTTCTGGTTTCTTTTCTTCTTTATCTGCTGGTTTCTGCGATAATTCAGTTATCTTTTTAGTTGCATCCTTGTGCATTGCAATAACTTCTTCAACGGACTTTCCTTCATACTTTTCGTCTTCCTTGACATCTTTGATTTCTTCTTTTTTCTCAGGGGTCTTTTTAGTTGTCTGTTCATCAGAACTTTTAACATCTTCAGATTGTCCCTCCTTTGTTATCAAACTGTCATCTTCTAATTTCTGGGCATTGGCGTTAATGTCTTTAAGCAAGTCTGCTTTTACATCTGCAATGTTATCCAGTTTTTTGTCTCCCATGCTATTCCTCCTCTAAAATATTTTTGTCGGCAATTTCTTTTGCCCTCATTTTTATTTGTTTCCTATACTTTTCAGCGATTAGTAGGCCTTTAAGTTCTCCTGCCAAGTAGGCTGGGTCTACTTTTTTAGTGTCTAACTCACACAACTCTTTAATAATTTCTTCTTTTCTATTATTAATTTTATCATCTATAATAATAAAGCCTTTAGATTTTTCTAATTTTTCAATTAGGCTGGCTTTATCTAAAGTTTCCATTTCATATTGTTGATTTTTATTCATTATTTGTTACTAACTCCCTGTATTCCGCCTGATTGTCCACCATTATTTAAATTATTAGATGATACGGTAGAATCTGTCACATTAGCCCTTTTTGTCTGGTCTTGTGGTTTCTCTATCCCACCATTCATTAACATCTGTTGTAACAGAGTTTGTTTATTTTCTTCCTGCTTATTCCAATATCTACTAAAATGTCTTAGCCCCATAGCTTCATACATGTCCTCTGACCAGTTCTTAACATCAAAACCCTCCATCAACATGAATTCCATAAAAGGCCTCATAGCTACCATATAGTTATTCATCTGGTGAACTTTTTGTTCTTTGCTTAAAAGATTTCTTACTCCAGCAGAATAAAAATTCCCTGCTCCATCAAAAGCATCTTTTGTTAATTCCATTTTAACAGGGTTTCCCTCATTAAATATCTTAACATAATTTTTAGATTTGTTAGATTGATTATTCAAAGCAATCCACATATTAATCATAGGTTTTAAAGCAGTATCTTCTAACCTTTTGAACACATCCTGTACTTTAACAGTTTCAGCAGACATGTTTAATTGGGTTCCACCTACAGTTGGGTTACTTGTTTGCCCGCCTAAAAACTTAGTGCCTACTGCTTTCTGTGCAGAGTCCTCTAAAGATAAAACTTCACTGTATGCTTTTTCAGTGACATCTTTAAATACAATTTCTGTAACATCGTCCACTTCATCAACATGAATAACTCCGAGAGGTCTGGATTCTAATTCAGCTTCATTTATGCCTGAATCTCTTTTTACTTTCCACATCTTATTTAATATCACATTAATATTTGCGTTTCTCTGGTTAACAATAGTATTTGTTTGCCTTTGCTGCCCTTGAAGAATCTCTGGTATACCTTTTCCCCAGAATTGTCCTGGAACAATAGAAAATCTTGCGTAAGTAAAAGGATGTCTGCCGTGTTTAAAAGGATTTTTAAGTTTTCTAATTGTAACACTATAATCAATTGCAACAACAAATAAGTTTTTATTGTCAGAACTCCAAAATTCTATGCACCTTATCATGCCTTGTCGGGTGTCACTAGCTTTGACATTTATTCCAGAAGCTATTTTTTTATCATCTTTAATTCTATTCTCATAAGTACTTCCAGTACTGGAGCGTTCTGATAAGGTATCTAAATTGATATAGTCAAAAGACTCTTGATCTGCTTTTAACTGTTCAAGCGTAATGTCAAAAATATGTCCTTTGTAAAAACCATCCATTTGGTTAGCTTTAGGGTCTATCATAAAATTCTCATTGTCTATGTTGACAAAAGTTGGAACGCCCTTGTCTATTTTATGTTCTCCAGAAACCTCTGATACGTCACTTGGTTCTCCATCCCAATAAACCTTTGCAATAGCTGTTCCATAGATTAGCATTTTTAGTATAAATTCGTCAAGTTTAGAGTACAGACTAATTCTTTCTTGCTGCAAATCAATTATTTTTTCCAGGGCTTCTCTTTCTTCTTTTCTATAAAGTAACTCGTCCTCTAACTTAAAAATAGGGCTGGTACTAAATATGGTATTCATAATATGAGGAGCCAAAGTAGCAATTTGACTAAAAACCAAAGGAACGTAAACAGTAGACCTATAAGCTTTTTTAGAATTACTGCTTTCAAATTTTTGGTTATACATGTTTAACCATTTTTTAAAATTCGTATGCATCTTTGAGACTGCAGACTTATGTCCTGAATACGCATTGATTACAAAATTAGCAATGTACTCATTTGAACTTTCTAAATTTGGTTCATTTATATACGCCTCTGTCATTAATTAGCTCCTAATATAACTGTTATCTCATAGTCTTCAGTTGTTCCTACTTTGTATATGACATGTTGTGGTTGTGGTTTTTTCTCACTTATGTACCTATTTAAAAGTTCAATTTGACTAATTGGTATCACATAACTTTTCTTTCCCACCATAACCATCTCCTAAAATCCAGTCATTTCATCTTCTGGTACGTAACTAACCGCAAATTGAGAAGCGGCTCTTGGTCTCTTTGCAAATTGTAAGACTGCTGATTGAGCATCCAAAGCATCATCATCCTTGGTCATTCCGAAATCAATCATTTGAGCAAGTAATTTTACTTGACCCGGATGTAATTTTATAACCTTATTTCCATATTGTTTAGTAACTGCTTCTTTGTCATCATGTTGTAACATTTTAAATTTTCCATGATGCACATATGGCTTTAATGCCAACATCCTATCGTTTTTAGATACCTTATTCCCTGCTTTGTAAGGTACTAACTTACGATACATCTCAGGATAGTTTGATTTTATATATAATGTGTTAGCTGCATTAAAATTAGTTTCTATTCCAATTTTTTTGATGCCTTTTGATTTGTATGTCAAATAAGCATCCCACATAGGGGTAAAAGCCCCTTCAGCAGTTGTTTTTTCAGCATAACAATCGATATTAATGATGTCTGCATTAACATCTAATCCTGTAGTAACAATCGCTGTATCATCTGTCCTATTTTTAATCTCTTCACTTCCTGCGGTATCTATTGTTTGATAAATAGAAGCTGAAACAGGTAACTCAGTTATAAATTCTATATCTTCGATTCTAAATGAAGCGTTAGGGTCGGAAACTGGAAAATTCATCTGCTGACAAGCAAATTCCAAATAACCTCCGGCTTTTCGTGTCTTTTTATTAAAAACATTTTTAAAGTGCTTCAAGCTGAATCTCTCTGGAAAAAGTAATTTAGTATCTTTGTCATTCATCATTTCTTCAAATTGACTTCGCTCATACTTCGGATTTTCCATTGCCGATTCATTAATAACAAACTTAAATTTTTCTATATCTCCAGGTTTTAAGAACTCAGAATATATGTCGTTAAAATGCCATCTTGTTCCTACTATTATTAGTAATCCACCTGGGTCTAATAAATCTAAACAGTCAAGGTAAAAACTAAAAGTCTTATCTCTCATGTCTGCTGATCTTACAAATTCTCTTGTAACAATATCATCTAAAATAATTATATCAAAGTGGTAGCCTGTCATGTCTGTACCAATTGAACCAGCAGTAACACTGGCTTCTCTTAGTCCGGCTCTTCTTCCTTCAATACAAAATTTCTCTTTTGTCCAAACTTCTGTTTTAGATTCCCATTTACCAAATCTCTCAATAAACTTTTCGTTACGATCAAAATGACTCTTTATTGTCTTTGTAAATTCTACAGCCTTTTCTAATTTGGCTGAAGCAATTAAAATTCTTTTATTCGGGTCTTTAATTAACTGTTGAACTGACCAATCCTGAGTAATAAGTGTTGACTTAAAATGGCCTCTTGGTATCAAAGTTAAACATTCATCATCTGGTTCTAAGTTGTCTAAATTTTTAATTATCCTTTGGTGAATATTTCCCCAAACATTCTCTTTAGGATTGTCTGAACCTAAAACTTCACTACAAAGATACATGAGGTCTTCTTTACACTTCTTCTTCTCCAAGCGTTTCCAGAGTTCTTTTTTTAAGCTCCGTAATCTCCTCAATGAGACTATCAACTGCTCTGAGTATTTCTGTTGTTGAATATCCCTCATATTCCCCTAACACTTCCTGATTAAGTTTCTTGTACTTATAGTCAATATCTAAAAAAGTTTTTGCGGCCTTTTCATCCCCTGATTTAGCTTTATTAGCAAGTTGCTGTAGTGCCACCGCTCTATTTAGATCAAGAGTTTCATCAAAAGATAAGTCTGAATCGGTTGAAGTTTCTTTGCCCATTTGCTGATACTTCTTAATCTTCGAGACTACATAATCATCCTTTAATAGTTCAGATGCGGTTTGGGCAGCTCTTGATTTCGACCACCCTGCGGCTCTTGCCGCTTTTGCCCCATTGCCATCTTTCAAATATTCGTCTATAAACTTATCTTTTTTACTCTTTAATTCCTCTGCGGAAATCCTGGACATTAGTCGTTATCAATACTAATAGCTGCGAACCCACCAGCAACCTTGCCAGCCCAAACTACTGTAGCTGCACCTATATCGGTAGCTAATGCAGCTGGTGATGCTCCGAAATGAGCTAATGCTGTAGAAGCGGTGCTTCCTTCGTCATAAGCTAAAGCTACATATTGTCCTTCAATCTCCCAGACCATGTTTAAAGCTATTGCTACATCATCAATAGACAATGCTTCGATAGCTGTAACTAATGATTCAACTGTAGCTGCTGCTACATAATTGTATAAATTTGCCATGTTCTCCTCCTCTTTTATAAATTTTAATTATTCGGCTGCTTTAATTGCAACCCATTCGCCTGAGTCTGTTTTAAAGATAGCGGATACTTCCTCATCATCTATTAGATCAACCAAATCATGTAAAGTATTTGCTGATTCCTGTGTTACTGCCATATTGTCACCACCTTAATTATTTTTATACAAAAGAATATCTAATGTTATTTCTAAATCAGTATTTGCACCTGAAGCTAAAACTTCAATTTCTGTTTTCTCTTCAAACAGAATGTTTACTTTTCCACCTACTCTGAATCCTGCGTCTCTCCAACTTTCACCTGACTTTTTATATTTAAGTCTTATGTTTGGTGTAGCTCCATCAGTATGGTTTACCCTGCTGCCAACAATCATTGCGTTATTTCCTGCTGGTACTGTAAACACAAGCCCTTGATCTAATCCTAATCCTGCTGGGATTATTGCCATTGTAGTTACATCAGTTGTTACAGTAATGGCTCCAGCATTGTCTAATTCTGAACCAACAATTCCTGAGTAAACTTCATTAACCCTAATTAAAGGTGTCTGCAAGTCAACAACAGTTGTGCCATTTAAAAGAACTCTTTCAATGCTATCAGCGTAGTCAGCATCTAAACCTCTTACATAAACAACACCTACTCCTACTCCTTGTACTGCAGTAGATTCTTTATCTTGATTGTAATCAGTGTCGACTGCAGTTCCAGCTGCGAAAGTAACTACCACTTCATGTACTGAATTGGCAATTTTAATCTCACCAGAAGGTACATTATCTGAATTTAGAGTGTACCCGATAAAGTATTCAAACTTATCTACTGTATTCTGTGTGGTTGTTCCATTCATGGTTACATTTTCAGTAATGTAAGCACCTAACTCATTAAATCCCTTTACAATTATTGCTGTTAAGGAAGTGTCTAGAGTGTAATTATCACTAGCAGAGTCAGAAACAACTTGAAGTACTTGCACTGTTCTACTGTCTTTAGCGTCACCTGATTTTACTCCTGTGGCTGTTGCTGAAGTTAAGACATTTCCTGCGTACTTGCCACCTGCTGATTGTACTGTTTCATAAGTTGCATCAACATCTGTATTGTACCCTTGTTTATTTATAATCTCAACATGCCCTCTTGGGTGTTGCCCCATTTGTGCAATTTCCTCAACTGTGTATTTATCTGATGCTACTTTGTAATCAGCAAAGCCAATTCCAACTAACAAAAATAAAAACAATATTACTCTCTTCATTCCCGTTCCTCCTAATTTTTATTCATATCATGTTGCCACATATCAAACCCGTAATCATATCCATGGTCTATTACAAGTTGCTGATAACCTTTTGACATGCTGTCAAATATGTCTTTGTCGAATCCCTCAGAATTAGCAATCTCTTCTTCTGTTGGAATTTCTTCTTGTGGAATTTCTTCTTGGGTAGATTCTCCTTGAATATTGGAGAATAGTTTATTTATTGTGGAAATTGTTTTGCCAAAAAATTCATTATTGGCAGGTCTTGCATTGACATTTCTTAGCGGGTTTGCTTGAACTTCGTTCTCGTCAACTATTGAAAATCCTGGTTTGAAATCTGGCATGTTCGTCCCTTTTAATAAGTTATGGAATAGGTTACTTTTTACGCTACCTTTTCTTCTGAATAATGATATCATAAAATACCTCAAACCCCTCCAACTTTTCATTGTAGATATGTAAAATATCTTCGATAATTTCTAGGTGCTTTATGATTACCATGATGATTGAATCAATTATCATTACTTTATAAGCTCCTTACTTAGGACGCCCGTGTTGTATTTTTGGCAAAGATACTTGTAAAATGAGTAACAAAAAATTATGCCTTTTAGCGTTTAACTAGCTCCGATATTGTCTACCAGTAAATTATTTTTACTAAAAATTTTAGGTGTACATCCAACTCACCCTCTCTACCCTAGCCCAATCCCATTTGGCATTACGCTCAAGCTTTAGTTCGGTAGTTGTCAGGTATAACTTTATCATACTTTGCCATACTTTGTTAATTAGTACTACAATTTATTGTATATGGTAATACTATTTGTTATACTTCGTTATACTATACTACAGTTTATTGTATGTATACATACAGTTTATTGTATGTGTTAGTTTTTATACTTGCTGGTAAAGATAGGGTTACCACGTTTCACTACTATTTGGGGTCTATTTGCAATAGGTGAACTATAACCTTACGTTAATAGTATAACAAGGTATAACTTGCGGAATACTCTGTCTTTGAACTAGGCTGGGGAATTGTCAATATAGTATGTTACCTTGTATATTTATCTCTCTGAATTCTTATTATAGTTAATATACTTATAGTTATAGTACTACTTATAGTTAGTATACAGTTTTCTGTATGTATCAAACTACAGTTTTTTGTAGTAGTCTACTACAATTAATTGTATGAACCTAGTGGTTATCGTATTCCCGAAGTCAGCAAAACGATACATTGATATATTCTGTTTAATGGCATATAATCTATATTATTGGGTAACCTATAATCATACTAAAGAAATAAGAAAGGTTGTGTAAGATGGGATGTAAAAGAGAAGTATTTATAAGTTTAGGAAAAGAGTTTAAGTAGAGGATGATAAA
>Ga0307928_10001982_pt1 | contig 15662 bp, 22 predicted proteins | sample AceLakmetagen232_FD_201815 | JGI IMG/M metagenome (GOLD analysis project Ga0307928, IMG submission 201815) | Saline water microbial communities from Ace Lake, Antarctica - #232 | ecosystem: Environmental > Aquatic > Non-marine Saline and Alkaline > Saline | place: Antarctica: Ace Lake... | reverse complement strand
TGGTAAACACATTTGGACAATAGGGGTATCGCCGAAATATTGTGTTTATCCAAACTGTAAAAATGGACCATTCAATAGAAATTCGTAAGAATTTCCCCAAGTAAACATAAAAGGAGAATTATGAAAACATTAGAGTTATTTGCTGGATCATGTTCTTTCTCTAAGGTTGCCAAGAAAAAAGATAATTGTACCTTTACTACTGATAATGTTCAGTATGGGAATATAGATTATGTGGTAGATATTCTAAACTTCGATTATAAGAAAGTTCCGTATATTCCTGATATTATTTGGGCTTCTCCCCCCTGCACAGGATTTAGCGTTGCGGCTATCGGGCATCATTGGACAGGTGGCAAAAATGCTTATATTCCCAAAACAGAAACAGCAAAACTTGGTATACGGTTGGTTAGAAAAACCCTTGAGATAATCAAACACTATCAAAGCAAAAACCCAAACTTAATTTATTACATTGAAAACCCACGGGGGGTGTTGAGGAAGCTAGGGTTATTAGACAGTGTTCCGGTCCATAATACTATCACTTATTGCCAATATGGCGATACGAGAATGAAACCAACCGATGTCTGGACCAACGACAAGGCTTGGATTCCAAAGCCGATGTGTAAAAATGGAGATAGTTGTCACGTGTCAGCCCCTAGAGGATCCAAGACAGGAACGCAAGGGCTAAAAGGAGCTTACGAGAGGTCTAAAATACCTGAGAAATTGTTTGATGAAATTTTAAGTAATAGCAGTTTAGAAATTCGTAAGAATTTCCCCAAGTAACCAAAAAGGAGAATTATGAAAGAGCATATACACAATTACCTTTGTCATTCAAATAACAGAGTCTTAATATGGATAAAGTATTGGAGAATATTCGATGATTGTTGGAAAGAATAGATTACATCTTAGCTAGATAGCAGTGAGCCGTTAATTCAGCTGTCTGTCTCTGCTATCTAAGTGAGATTTAAAAAGCGACAACTAGGAAAAGAACAGGCGACAACTTAGAGATTTGCGAGTCAAGTTTAGTTAGGAGAAGTTATGAAAGAAAAAGTTCCGATTAGTGATGAGAGTGGCACGTTGATGACAGTGGCGAACATATATGGAGGCAACACCGAGTTAAAAATGGATTCGGCATACCCGATAGCGATATTTCACGGAGACAAGTTAGACAGAATGCACTGCTATCCGATATTCGATGGACACGCCCACAACAACCTCTACGGAAGATTGATGACGATTATAGAGGCGATTATAGAAGACGAGAAAAGACAGAAGGCAGTTAAGGATATTGTGTCAAAGGAGTTGAGGAGTTTCGGAGATGCATTAAAGGAATCGGCTTCTGAGGTAGCCAATGGTGGAGATAGTGGACAGAACATTTATAGTAAATAAATCTGCTTGACTCGCAGATTAACTAAGGAGAATTATGAATAAGAGAATAGAGATAAAAGTGAAAGTTAACCAGACTTTGATAAATGATGTCGGAAGTTACATCGAAAAAATCTATGTTCCAGAGCTGAAGAAGAACATATATCTAATTGTCGAGAATGACACAGAAAAAGTGGATGTGCAGGACAATAAGTTGGGAGCCCTAGATGAATAAGAAAGTTGGATATAAGTCTGAGACTCAGAACAAGAATATCGCTTGGTTTTTGCCGAGACCGAAACCAGACCATTATAAAGGAGGTATGCCACTTTATTGTGAAGATTGGCTTATAGAATTAGCAAAAGATATATTAGACAAAAAAGAAATAAAGATATTAAACTTATTTTGTGGAATGAACAAACAGGGATTCAGAATAGATATCAAAAAAGAAGTAAAACCAGATTTAGTAGCTGATGCACACAACTTTGCTGATAAAACTGATAAAAAGTTTGATTTAATCATCGCCGACCCTCCATATAGCACAGAGGAAGCTAAAGACCTATATGGAACTTCAAAACTAAATTATAAAAAATGGACAAAAGAATGCGACAGAGTATTGGATACTGGTGGATTGTTGTGTGTATATCATAAATATGTTATGCCAAACCCCGACCCGAACAAATATGAAGTAGCGAAGAGAGTATTCATCGGAAACAGGACATATCATTTGCCAAGAGTTGCAATTTATTTTAAAAAAACCTTAACAATTACATCTTAGCTAGATAGAGGGTGGCGGTGCGAGCCCGCAATAAAAAGATTTGCAGCCATAGTAAGGCAAAAATCCTCTTTGAGGTAAAAGTCCTTGCCCCTCTATCTAAGTGAGATTTAAAAAGCGACAACTAGGCGACAACTTAAATTAACTTGGAGACACTATGAAGAAGATAGAATTATCTGGTGCTAAAGGGAAAGGCAAATACATAACAATAGATGATGAAGACTATGAACTAGTCGCTAGTAAGCGTTGGAATTTGTTGGCATCTAAGGGTGGGGCTCACTACGCCAGACACAACAGCAGGAAGGGCTCAGTACTTCTACATAGGTTCATTATAGACTGTCCCAAAGGAATGATAATCGACCACATTAACTTTGATACACTAGACAATAGGAAATCTAATCTCAGGGTTTGCACAATTTCACAGAGCCTTTGCCATCGAAGAAAAGACAAGTTTCCTAGAACATCGAAGTACAAGGGAGTCTGTAGGTCTGGGTTCAACGGATACACATATTGGCATATGAGCATCAATTTTAATGGTAAGAATATAGTAAAACGCTTTAAGAGAGAAATTGACGCAGCGAAAGAGTATAATAAATTAGCCAAGATACACCATAAAGAATTTGCTGTATTGAACGACATTTAATTAAACGGAGTAATTCATATGGAAACACAACTGTTTAAAATATTAAACTTTTGTAATGAAATTTATAAATGTAGTTTTTTTATTAACTGTTGTATTCACATCGATTTGTTACAACACAGTAGAAGCAGAGGAACCTAAAACGGAGGTTAAAGATGGGATTCATAAATACGTTATGGGAGTGGACAGAGGCGATAATATTGGTTATCGGGTTTTCCTGTCTGGTATGTCTAGTCATCAGATCGCTCTGGAAGAAGCTGCCAAAATTGAGCAAGAAAGAAAAGAAGCTTATGAGGCTTCACAAAGAAGCAGAACAGACAAAGGCACGAGATATGAAGAGATAGGAACATATACGGTCTGGGGACAGTGCGTCCCATACGCTCAGAGCCAGGGAATGCAGAGCAGTAATTACGGTTGGGCGAAAAACTACCCAGTCCAGCAAGAGCCAACGATGTTCATCTCAACCTACGAAGGCTGGGGAGCGGGACACATAGTAGTATTCGAAGCGGATTTGGGAGATCACCTACAGGTGAGAGACGCTGGATACAAGTGGGGTAAGATTACCAGAAGAGTTATACCAAAGTCGCTAGTAAAAGGTTATGTAATATAAAAGGAGAATTATGAAGCTTACGTTGAAAGAAATTTACAACTCTCAAGGGCCATTACAAAAAATCATTTCTTTTGAAATGGACACAAAAGGAAAGTACTGGGTAGCAAAACACGCTAAAAAGCTGTTTTCTGAAATCAAGACTATTGATGATCGGAGGATAGAAATACTCAAGAAATATGGCAAAAAGAACAAAAACGGATTTGAAATCCAAGCAAGCGACACAGAGAATATGAAAAAGTTCACAGATGAGTTTGGTGCTTTGCTGGAAGAAGAGATAGAAGTTAATATTCAAAAGATTAAGTTTGAGTATTTTGAACCGCTAAAAATATCACCAGCAGTGTTGATGGGAATAGATTTTTTAATTGAAGAACCAAAAGATGCCCCAAAAGAAACCAAAAAAGAAAAAGTGTAAAGCGTGCGGGAAACCGTTTCCTGTATTCAATTCGACCCAACAAGCCTGTGGCTGGAGGTGTGCATTAAGGTTGGTCAAAATAAAGAAGCAGAAGAACCACGACAGGATTAAGAAGACGCAAGAGCCAGACAAGCTCAAAAGAAAAGCTAATGCACTATACCAGAAGGTAGGCAAGAAGCTAAAACCATTGTCTATCTTGAGTGGTCAACCCACAGAGGTTATACACCATTTCATATTCAAAAGTCATTCTAACAACCTGAAGCATGATTTGGAAAATGGGATACCTCTAACCAACGATGAACACGCAACCATACATGGACCGAGAAGGGCATCACTTGAGCTTAAAATATGTATTGCCATGGGTAAAGAGTGGCAAAAACGCATAGACGAGAAATCGAAAATTAGACTAAACTTATCAACAGACCACTTAAAAGAGGTCATTGCAAAGTTTGAAGAAATGTTGTAAAATAATAAAAAAGGAGAGAACCTATGAAAATTTTAATCTACGGAGATTTCTTATTAGACAACTCTGGTTTTGCCAAAGAAATCAGAAATCTAGTATCGGAATGGTTGAAAGATGGACACGAACTAGCTCAGGTAGCGTTGAATTACGATGGACTCAAGCCAGCTAATTACAAGCTGAAGATTTATCCTACTAGGATACTTGGTGCTAAATCTCATTGGGCACCAGGAGTTTTGGACTATGCAATAGAAGATTTCCAGCCAGACATTTTAATTTCTGTTGGTGACTATTTTATGTTGCCACACATCACCCCGCTTATGTCTAAACCAAGAAAGAAACCTTTTAAATGGGTTAACTGGGGAGTTGTAGACGGTGAACCGATGAGAAAAGAATATGCCGAAGCCTCTGGTTGGGCACACCACAATATGTGTCAATCAAAGTTCGGAGTTAAGACATTAAAAGAAGCTCAAGCGAAATCATTTAAGACAACACAAGCAGAGACCATGTATCCGCCAATAGACTTAGAAGTATTCAAGAAGTTAAACAGAGATCCACTCAAAACAAAGTTCAAGACAGAGGGAAGGTTCTCTATCTTGTTTGTTGGCAGGAATCAGGGCAGGAAAAACACTGCTGTTCTGTTGGAAGCCATACAGCGTCTAACCAAAGTTATCACCAACATTCAACTGGTACTTCACTCTACCCCCACTAGAAGCCCCTCTGGTATGCCAGACGGATTCGAATTGGGCGGTATTGTAGATGACTTAAAGATTAAAGATTATGTAACATCAATTAAATATCCAACCACCATACCAGAAGAAGTTATGGTAGAAATATATAACGCTGCTGATTGTCTGTGCCTCCCATCAATGGGCGAAGGATTCGGACTACCAATAGCAGAAGCAATGGCAGTAGGAATACCAGTTATAGGAACAAACTGCTCATCTATGACAGAACTTCTAGCAGACGATAGAGGCATGATGGTAAACCCAGTTGCCCATATTAGACCAGACGGATACACCAAGCACGCACTGTTGGATCCAGATGACCTAGCTAATGCAATCAAAAGAGTTTGGGAAAATCCTGTGCTAAGAAAAAAGATGGTAAAAAATAGTTCAAAGTTCATCAAAGATTTTGGCAAAAAAGAAACAGCTGATAGATTTATAGAAGTATTTGAAAAAATAATCAAAGAGGACGTTCAACCAATAGCCCTAACAGAATAGGAGTAAAATGGTATCAATTTCAATAGCGTGTTATAACAACATCTCGTTTACTAAACAGTGTATTAGTTCTATTTTAAGGAACACAAAAGACTTTGAGATTATTCTAATCGACAATAACTCCACAGATGGAACATCAGACTGGTTTAAAGCAGAAGTACTAGACAAGGGTATTCCTGGGGTTTTGATCCAGAACAGCAAGAATGCTGGTTTTGCCTATGCTCACAACCAAGCTTCTAAAGAAGCAAAAGGTGAATACTTTGTTCCATTGAACAACGACACCATTGTCTTAAAAGGTTGGCTAGAGACCATGAAAGAGCCTTTCTCAGACGTAAAAACAGGAATGGTTGGATCAAAACTACTTATGCCAGGAACCAAGAGAATACAGCACATAGGAGTTCACTTCTTAGAAAGCGGTATTCCATATCACAAAGATTTAGGACAGGAAGATATACATGAGTTCGATGAAGCAAAGGTAGTCCCAGCAGTAACAGCCGCCTGCATGATGATGAAGACAGATTTGTTCAAAGAGGTTGGCGGGTTCGATGAAGAATATGTTAATGGCTGGGAAGACATAGACCTAAACTTAAAGCTCAGGAAAATGGGTTATGTTATTTATGTTCAGCCGAAGTCGGTCTTGTATCATTATGAGGGACAGACAGAGGGCAGACTAAACAACGACAACGAGAATAGAAGAATCTTTTTAAAGAGATGGCATAAAGATGTCCTCGAATGGGGAAATTCTGATTATAATCAATACAAACTAATTAAGGAGAAAAATGATAAGCGTAATAATCCCAACGTTTAATCGTGTAAACATAGGTGGTAGAAACAATCTAGCTATGACATTAAGAGGTCTGGAATTACAAACGAACAAAGACTTCGAGGTTATTGTGGTTGACGATGGATCGACAGACGGAACTGATAAATGGATGAAAGAAAATAAGGACTCATACTCGTTCCCGATGAAATATCACTTCATGGGAGAGAATAAAGGATACAGACAGTGCAAGGCGAGGAACCAAGGCGTTAGAATGGCAGACGAGGAGTCTATTGCATACTTATTCCTGGATTCAGACATTATTCTAGAGCCAGACACAGTTCAGAAGTACGCAGATCACTATAAAGCAAACCAAAACAGAGTAATCATAGGCATGTACTACTGGGGATTCCCAGTTAAAACAGAGATAGAGGACATCAGTAACTTCAAAGAATTATTCAGCGAGAACAGACCAACAATCGAAGGAGCTACTCCCCATGGAATGCAGGGTATAGATCCTAGATTCGAGATGTTTGATGCAACAGAGCCAGACCAGCTTCATTGGAAAATGGGAACATATCTTGGTTGTTGGGGCGGAAACCTGCTTGTGCCAAAACACATCTTTATGGATGTGGCTGAAGGACAGAAAGAAGCAAATCCAAAAGACAACACAGATGAATACTGTGGATACGATGAGCATTACACCGCACCAGTAGAAGATGGAGATTTCGGTCTTATGCTGATGAGAAGAGGTTGGGCTATCTCTATGGACAAGACAATCTACGCATATCATCTATGGCATCCTAGAAATATAGCTAACATACAAGAAGCAAATGGACCAGATGTAAAATACCTTGATACAAAATATGAAACATCTGTTTTGGACGAGACCAAAATCGTTCAGAGAGAGGAGTATAAGCTTGAATAAGAAAATGTTCAAAATTTATGTTGAAGATTCTATTAAACTGCTTACTCCCAAAGCACAGAAATTGTTGGAAAAAGAGATTCCCATTACAATAGAAAAAAGGTGCAAGTCACTACCTGGTCAACCGAACTGGGGAGTTCTTGCACGTTGTTTTGGTTCAGCAAAGGGTCAACCAAAAATGATGCCGCCTAAAATAGAATTGTTTCAAGAGGACATAGAGTTTGCCAATCGTTTTTCGAATGAAGGTGTTATGAAGCTACATATTGCAAGAATTATTGCTCACGAACTCTTGCACTATCTGGGTGGCAACGAAAATCAAGCCGATACATTTAAAGATAATTTAATAGAAGAGTTTAATGTAAAATTGAGGGATAAATCATGGTGGGAAAAACTAATAAAATAATAGTTATAGGTGGGTGTGGAGGCGTTGGAACGAATCTATGTAGTTACCTTCTAATGCGTGACTACAAGGTGGTTTCGTTCGACAACCTGTCAGCGAAATACTCTGACACGAACATCCTGACTCATGAAAACTATGAATTTGTTCATGGCGATATTAGGGTCAGACAAGATATAGAGAAGCTTAAAGGTGACATGGTTATTCACTTGGCACAAAGCGATAGCTACAGAGCAAACATAGAAGGAGATCTAAATATTATAGAGCTTTGTAATAAGAAAAAGATTCCTCTTATTCTTTGTTCTAGTTCTAGTGTTTACTCAAACCTAGTAGACTCAATACCAAAGACAGAGATGGAATCCAGATATGTTCTAGGAAAGAAAACTGGAAGATACACCAAAAAAGGAAAACCTATCGTTGACGCTGGGAAATACAATCTAGGGATAGAAGAGACATTTCCGATGGATGGTATGGGCAAGTACTATAAAACGCTTTACGGTGCCAGCAAATACGTTGGAGACATGTTTGCACAGGAGTTCAACTTCGACAAACTAGAATCAATAATTCTAAGGACATCTTTTGTTTACGGAAAATATCAGTTCAACGATTGGTTGTCAGAGATGATGATTGCCAAGATATTGAAGAAACCATTAAAGGTAAATGGAACAGGGAAGGAAGTCACAGACGCTCTGTATGCAGATGACTTCTCGGAACTTATTCACACACTTATAAACAACTTCAAAGAACTAAAAAACAATGTATTCAATGTGGGCGGAGGACACGAACCATCGTTCACTATTTCAAGGCTAGAGGCACTCAGTTTGATAGATGTTCTAGATCAGAGAGCCAACCTAGGCAACCCCGCTATTAAGGTTAAATATACGCACGATGATGAGAAAACAATCTATTTAAGTAACATATCTAAGCTAGCAGAGTATTGGAAACCGAAGACGATAGTGTTTGCTGGTTTCGAGAAGAAGTTTGAATGGATTAATAAGAACATAAATTTAATAAAGGAGAGAGGATGAAGACCGTACTCATTACTGGGGGACTGGGGTTCCTTGGGACAAATATAGCAGAGAAGTTTCTTAGAGAGGATTGGGCAGTTATCGCCTTGGACAACATGAAGAGAAGGGGAGTAGAGAGCAACATCATCGAGCATGAGAACTATACATTTATGCATGCAGATGTTCGAAACAAATCAGATCTGAAGAAGATGCCAGACATTCACGCCATCATAAACTTGGCAGCAAATCCAGGCATTCCCTGGAGTATAAAGAATCCTGTGTATGACTTTGAAGTAAACGCAATGGGAGCATTGAATATGCTTGAGTTGGCTAAGGAAAGAAAAGTTCCTTTTATTCAGGCAAGCACCAACAAGGTTTATTCAGACTATATGTGTGAGCTAGAACTTACAGAGAGCGAGAAACGATATGACTTCATGGATATGAAATATGCCAACGGAATAAAGACAGATTTCCCCATGGACAGTTTTGGCAATCACCCCCACTCTCCTTATGGCGTGAGCAAGTGCTGTGCCGACTTATACGCACAGGAGTACTACCACATCTACAACGTGCCGACTACGGTATTTAGAATGAGTTGCTTATATGGAAAACATCAAATAGGAGTCGAAGACCAGGGTTGGGTAGCGTGGTTCATGATAGCTAAGATTTTAGGAAAGCCATTAAATATATTCGGAGATGGAAAACAGGTAAGAGATTTATTGTATGGTTCAGACATCGCAAGACTATATTACCAAGCAGTGACAGACAACGATAACTTTGCTGGTAAGGTATTCAACGCAGGTGGCGGTAAACACAACTCAGTTTCTCTTATAGAAACGATTGAGAAGATATACCAAATGGACGAAGAGCTTGGATACGACCAGACCCCATTCGACATGACATTCAAGCCATGGAGACAGGCAGATCACAGAGTTTACATATCAGACATAAACCCATTGGCTAGACTATGGGAACCAAAGTTTAATGTGGACGAAGGGTTGAGAGAAACATATAGGTGGTTGAACGAAAACAAAGATAAATTAAAAGGGTTCTATGACAACTGAACTAATAGTCAGCGTATTCAACAGAACAGAACTTCTGAGAAAAAATCTTCTTAGGTTTCGGTATATTGAACAGCCAGACTTCATCACCATAGTAAACGATGGCGGAGATGGAGTAGAACTAAGATGTATGCTGGAAAAGCTAGATTTTTTAAACTCTGAAATACGATATATATACCACAACAATCCAGATTGGGACTCATGCTCTATTCCAAAGAACATAGGTCTTAAAAACTCAAGAGGTGACATTCTAATATATACAGAACCAGAGAATATGTTTATAGACAACATCATACCTGTAGCGAAACAACTCAAAGAGAAACACTATGCGTATCAGCAATGGGTTTATTTCGGGAAGCAGGGTTCATCTCCATTTCCAGTAAATAGCATAGAAAATCCACTTGGATACATAGAGGAGTATGGCTGGAACCTATGGAAGCCAGGGACAGTAGATGTTCATGGTGGTCAGCCAACCTATACTAAAGCCAACATGGTTTCACCATGGACATTAATAGTTCGAAGAGAAGATCTCATGAAAATTAATGGTTGGGATGAAGACATGAGCTTCAAAAATGGTGGTGGTGGTTGGGGCTTCGATGATATAGACCTAATAACAAGACTCAGAGAATCTGGGGTAAACGCATACCAAGCACCCTTCTCGGTGATACATCAGTGGCACGACAGACCGCCTGCCGCAGTTCAGGACAGCTGGGAGCCGAACGAGAAGCTTATGAAAGCCAAACAAGATGATGACAGTAAACATTTGAAAGATAGAATCATGGCTAATCCAGAAAGAACATGGGGAATCTACGATGGATATATGGAGGTAATAGCCACATGAAAAAAGACATCTTTCTAGAAGCAAGAAGAATAGACAAAAAAGAGATAGACGAACACAAACTTCAGTGCGTGGACATTGGTTGTGGTAGAAAGAAACTGCCTGGATATATAGGAATAGATATTAGAAAATTTGATGAAGTAGACCATGTGCTAAACATAGAGAAGGACAGATTTCCTTTCGAAGATAATTCGGTAGATGCAATCAACGCAGAGCAGATACTAGAACATTTAGGAGACGGATTATTGCATTGTATAAATGAATGCTGGCGGATTTTAAAGCCAAAGGGTTTCTTTAGAATAACAGTCCCATGTTTTCCTAATGGAGTTGCATTAATTCACCCAGACCACAAAAGATTTTTCGTTCAAGATCCGTTTGGCTTCTACCAAGTCCCCGCTGGCGATGTCGATCCGCATGGATACTTGGAGGGAAAATTCTGGCACGTTCATAACATAAACGAAGAAGGCTGCGAAATAATAGAAGTGGTTATGGTTCCAAACAAACCAGAAGGGTTTTATCAATACAAGGAGATAGAATGAAGAATATTATTCTTATTATTGTAGATGGAATGAGAAAGGACAGAATGGGTTGTTATGGTTATGAAAAAGAAACCACTCCGAACATAGATAAGTTTGCTATGGAAAATACCATGTTCAACAAGTGTTATGCACCGCACAACAACACTCTGTCTGGCTTTGCAACCATTCTGACTGGGCTTAATCCTCTAGCTCATGGATTGCTATCTCACGATGATGATAAATATTTTGTTTCAGACAAAACCATATTCGAAACCATGAGGGAGAAGGGATATCAGAACATATTGATTTCCCCATTAACAGAGAAATGTAAATGGATGAACAGAAGCGTAGATGTAGCCATAGATCCAACAAAAGAAGACGATTTGGTATATTCAAAGCATTTAATCAAAGAATTTAACAAAATAAAAAAGCAACAGCCATTTTTTGCAGTCCTACACTTCTATAATTGTAGACATCCGTATGTGCATAAGTATGTTGATAATTACTTTAATGAGGAATGTGACACTGGCACAAGCAACCAAGGTCAGGAATATGACAACGGATTAAGGCAATTTGATAAAGACATAAAACCTTTGTTAAAAGAGTTCAGGGGTGATGATATATTTATCATGTCAGACCATGGGGTTCATCTGGGAGAGAGGGGAGTTGTGGACCAGCATTTCGCACTAGATAGCCACATAGTTAATGTTCCGTTTATAACAAACAGAATAAAGGCTGGACCAATAGACTCGCTTTTTTCCCAGGAAGATATGTCCCATTTTATTGTTAATAGAAAAGTGCGTATCAGGAAATTTATCCTTGCATATGAAAAGACAAAGAGAGAAACAATGGCAATTATAACAAAGCATGGAATAAAGAAGTTTGAGAAAATGATATGAGAATATTACACAACAAACAATGCTATGTAGCCATGTGTGCGGATCCTATACATCATGGGTATATAAACATAATAAAGAAAGCTAGAAAACTTGGAGATGTTACCATTGGTCTCTTGACGGACAAGGCTATTGAGTCATATAAAAAGACACCTAGCATGACATACGAGCAGAGAAAAGCAGTGTTATCAGAAATTGTGGGGATCTGTGGGGTGGTGAAACAAACAACACTAGACTATTCGCTTAATCTGCAACGCCTCAGACCAGACATAGTAGTCCATGGCGATGATTGGAAGAGCGGAGTTCAGGCAAAAACAAGACAGAAAGTAATCGATACCATTGCTGAATGGGGAGGAAAGCTAGTGGAGGTCACATACACCGAAGGCATATCAAGCACAATTATTAAGAACAAGAATAAATGAAAAAAAATCTGCAAGAAGAATTGAAAACATGGAAACTCGATGGAGTAGCGAGAAAAATAAAACTTGAAAGAGAGTGGGTTCGTTATCCGTATATGGCGAAAAAGCTTGGTTTAGATAATCTACCCTATCTTTATGACAAAAGAGTCTTAGACATCGGCTCTGGACCGATGGGTGGCATTTTAAACTTCATAGAGTGTGACGCAAAGGTATCGGTAGACCCATTGAACGATGAGTATATAAAGCATTTCAAAGATTTTTACAATCCAAACATAGAATATATAACTGGTGTTGGCGAAGACCTTCCATTTACGTCAGAACAGTTTGACTTGGTTACATCAATGAATGCACTCGATCATTGTGAAGACCCAGAACAAGTATTGTCAGAGATAAAAAGAGTTTTAGATAGGTCTGGTTATATGGCTTTAACATTTTGCATTAACCTATCAGAAGCTCATCCGCACCCAGCACATAAAATATCAATAGACTCTGAATGGTTGCACCGAGTTATAGATGAAGACTTCGAAACAATCTTCGAAGAAACAGGTAGCTATGGTTGGGTCAAAGACGAAAGAGGAAAAGTAGGGCAAAAAGCACTATATGGTTTATATAGATTAACAACTAAAGGATAGGAGAATTATGAAAGGTATTATTTTAGCAGGTGGTAATGCAACAAGACTTAGACCATTGACCTCGGTTACTAGCAAACAGCTACTTCCAGTTTACGACAAACCAATGATTTTCTATCCGTTACAAACGCTGATAGACGCCAACATCGATGACATTCTTATTATCGTAGCCCCAGAATACGCTGGACACTTTGTTCGACTGCTAGGAGACGGAACAGACTTGGGAGTAAAGATAAATTACGCTATACAGCCAGTTCCAAGAGGGTTGTCAGACGCTTTCATTATTGGCAAGGACTTTATCGGCACTGGAGATGTAGCAATGATACTAGGAGATAATATCTTCTTGGGAGATCTCTCAGAACAGATTAAAGAGTTTGATGGTGGTGGAATGATATTCGCCAAGTCAGTAAAAGACCCAGAGAGATTTGGAGTAGTTGAGGTAGAGGGTGGCAAAGCAGTATCAATAGAAGAGAAGCCAGAGAATCCAAAGTCTGATTTAGCCATAGTAGGTTTGTATGTGTTCGATAATAAAGTGACTACTTATGCTGAGAATCTAAAACCATCAGCTAGAGGTGAGCTAGAAATTACAGACATACACAAGATGTATATGATCAACGACAAACTTAAAGTCCAGAAGGTTAAATGCGATTGGTTCGATGCGGGAACATTTGATTCGTTAATAGAAGTAAGCAATAAAATAAAGGAGCAACGTGAATAGAATCACAGTTTTCGGGAATGGGTATATCGGGTCACAGATAGCAAAACATCTAGAATGCGATGTTGTAGACACAAAGATAAAGTCCTACAAGGACATGGAAAAAGCTTTCGATGGAAAGAAACCAGACGTAATCATAAACGCAATAGGAGTTACTGGTACCCCAAATGTAGATGCCTGCGAAAAAGATGTAGATGGGACATTGCTAGCTAATTCGTTTGTTCCAATTATCTTGGCTGAATACTGCCACAGGAACGGAATAAAATTTGTTCACATATCTTCTGGTTGTATTTTCCATCACAATTATACGAAAGACGAACCAATAAAGGACGATGACTATCCAGATTACTTCGATCTGTTCTATTCTAGAACTAAAATATATTCCGAGATGGCTATCAGACAAATGTGCAAAGAGAACAATTGGCTTATACTCAGAATAAGAATCCCACTAGACACAAGCAACAGCAAGAAGAATCTAATGTCTAAATTGCTTTCTTTCAAGACCGTAATAGAGATAGAAAATTCAGTCACGTTTATTCCAGATTTCTTAGACGCTGTAGAGTGGCTGATAGAAGAAAATCATAGTGGTATATATAATGTGGTTCATGGTCCTCTGCGTTATTCCGAATTACTCAAAAAGTATCGTGAAAAAACTGGCAGAGAGTTTGACATGATTCCCAAGTCTAATCTAAAAACGCCAAGGACGAACTTGGTTATGTCTTCTGAAGAGTTAGAGAATACTGGATTTATAATGCTCGATAAGGGTGCGGTTATATCTAAAGCTGTAAATGGACATATTGAGGGGGAAAAATGAAAATATTAGTTACTGGCGGGTGTGGATTTATAGGATCTAACTTCATCACCTATATGTTGAAAAACTACATGGACGTCAGAATAGTTAATCTTGATAAGTTAACCTATGCTGGGAATTTAGACAATCTAAAGTCCATAGAGGGCGATGATAGATATAAATTCATCAAGGGCGACATATGTGATAGGAAAATAGTCGAAGAAGCTTTTAAAGGAGTTGATGTAGTCGTTCATTTTGCGGCAGAGTCTCATGTAGACCGCTCTATTACTGGTCCAGCCCTGTTCGTTCAAACAAACGTTGTCGGAACTCAGGTTCTTTTAGATGTTGCCAAAGAAAATAAAATTAAAAGATTCCATCATGTCTCAACCGATGAAGTCTATGGTTCTCTGGAACTAAATTCAGCATGGGAAAAGTTCGATGAAAATACTCTGTATGACCCTCACTCCCCTTACTCTGCCTCAAAGGCAGCGTCAGACCATTTGGTGCGGGCTTACCACGATACATACGGACTGCCAATCACTATTTCAAATTGTACGAATAATTATGGACCATATCATTTCCCAGAAAAAGTAATCCCTCTTTTTATTACAAACGCTATGAACGACAAACCCCTCCCAATATATGGAACAGGGAAAGCGGTCAGAGATTATCTGTATGTTACTGATCATTGCAAAGCAATCGACATGATTCTTCGAAAAGGGGAAGTTGGCGAAACATATTGTATTGGTGGTGACGCAGAAAAGAACGGATTGGAAGTTGCTGACACAATTTTGGAAGCTTTGGGCAAATCTAAGGATTTAAAGACATTTGTTGAGGACAGAAAAGGTCATGATATGAGATATGCGATGGACCACTCGAAAATAACAAAAGAACTCGGCTGGGAGCCTTCTGTGACCTTTTACGGAGGGATTAGTAGGACAATTGAGTGGTATTTGGAGAATAAAGAGTGGTGGGAGAAGATTATGTCAAAAGAGTACTTAGATAAAAGTAGAAAAATAATGAACAAGGAGAAAAAATGAAAGAATATGCAAGCGTATGTGTTCTAAGTTATAAGAGGATAGATTATCTAAGAAGAATGATGGCATCGTTGTTAACAACAGACGCTGGTTACCCTATGGAGATTATAGTTCATGATGATGGATCTGACCAAAGGGTTACTAATTATCTTTATGATTTACTTGCAAAGAAAAAGATTTCTTATTTAATTCTAAA
>Ga0307928_10001981_pt1 | contig 15677 bp, 17 predicted proteins | sample AceLakmetagen232_FD_201815 | JGI IMG/M metagenome (GOLD analysis project Ga0307928, IMG submission 201815) | Saline water microbial communities from Ace Lake, Antarctica - #232 | ecosystem: Environmental > Aquatic > Non-marine Saline and Alkaline > Saline | place: Antarctica: Ace Lake... | reverse complement strand
TCCCCCCAAACCTCTTCGAGAACTTCAGGAATGAATCCATCCCACCCGGTCTTCGTAAATAACTTTCCAACAGACTCGAGAGGGTGCAATTTCTTAAACATGTCTTTAATAACCTTACCAGTACCGGCAAGAAATTTAGCACTCCCCATCTTCTTAAATGCTGGATTGAATATGTACTTCCCCGCCTCTTCGGAGAATACCTCTATATAGACGTCACCCAGAGCCTTCATAAAAGAAGTAACCGGAGCCGACTGTACCTGCTCATTTAATTGAAGTCCCTTGTCTGTAGGAGTGAGATTTAAAGCCGCCTCTTGCTCGTAAAATCCAGTCGCCACACGCGGAGCAAAGACCGTTCCTGTCCTGATCGCCGCAGCCGTGGCCATCTTAGTCGCCCCAGCCGCGAATTTTTGAGCCCCTTTCTTGACACCCATTTTTAACAACTGTTTAGCAGTAAACCGAGCCGCAGTCGTGGCACCTGGGTCGGCAAAAAATTTACTTAGTGCAAACTCAACCATATACGCAGGGAGCTGTGCTGCCCCTTCGACAACCTGTCCACCCCAAGTAAATCCACGAAGCTGTTCCTCGCCGGCGTATTTTATGGCCTTCTCAGCCGTCTCCATATCCTTCACTCTCAACTCGTCATTGTCTCCATACTCGTCTTTCTGGAGCCTGGTGAAAGAACGCTGAACAGCCGCAGCCTCGTATAATAAAAAAGGCAACCCAACGACGGGAACCTTCTCCATCTTCTTCATGCGAACGGCCTGTTCAAAATGCCCTATCTTGCCTTTTGCTTTTAGTACATTAGCCTCAGCCTCAGTAAAACTCAGATTACTTAAATCGAAGTCCTCCTGCTGAACCTTCTGTCCATCCTGCATCGCATTTAAGTCATCCAGGCGAACGGACGTCGTAGGAGCTTTCGCACCTTCTGGTAAAGGAGAAACTGCACTCTCTGGTGGAAGTTCATCAAGTCTGATAACCATTATCTCGGCTCCACTTGTGCCATACCGTCAGTATCAAACCCAACGATAGTATAGCCCACTCCGTTATTATATATCACGTTTTTCTCTCCGAGGTATATAGGGAGGCCCATCTTCTTTAGCTGCATCTTACGTTTAGCACTGGTCATCAACTGGTCTATATCAACTTGTGGAAGCATTTGTAAATCGTCTTCATTTCTTAAATCTAATCGCTCATCCAGGTCGTCAACGAAAATTTGCATGGTCTCAAAGAGTTGTTGGTTCCCGTCTTCAGGATTATGCTGACCTATCATATCGGAGAAAATATTTTGGAGTTTTTTAGAACCTGTTAGCTGCCCCTTATCTTCCGCAACTGTGGGCCCTAACCCAAACCAGCTTTTTTTAGTGGCCAGCTTACTTCCTTTTTTAAACCCTTGTATCTCAGATTGAAAAGCCGCTTGTGTCAACGCAGAATACTTCTTAACAAAAGCAGGGTCTAAACTGTCTCTATTTTTTACGAGGTCCTGCTGAAATTTAAACACTTCTTCAAGTGTCGCTTTGAAAGGGGCTTTCAGTCCTTTCTTTCCAAAAAGCCCAAAGAACCGGGCAGTCATATCTGCCTGTACCTGCTCATCAGGTACAACAAACATGTTACTACGAGACATCTGTGTCCCTCTAATATTCTCTAGTAACTCTTGATGTTGCTCTAAAACAGCTATCTCTTCGGCGCTTACTTCGCCTATTTTCTCTAGCTCTTTCTTCTTCTCGATCTCGAAGGAAAGAGAATTAATCTTCTCCTCGGTCGCGGATATGGGCTCATTTAATGCTGCGTCGATATCATAATTGGTTTGTACTGCACCTATCAATGCGTTAGCCGCCGCGTCGTCTTTCCCTGCTTTAGCCATTGTCGTGGCGGCAGTCTTCATCGCTTTCAATTTTTGTGGGTCGATCAATCCGTTAGTGTCATCAGTAGGCCCAAACTGTCCACTCTCGATTTCTTTTAAGACCTTAAAAGCATTTCCTTTAGACAACTGGCCGTAGAAATAAGACTTCAACAGACCTTCCTGCCCTTTGTCTATTACCTGGCCACCCTCTATAACTCCGCCCCACGCCTGGTAAAAATCTTCTCTATCTTTATCTAGTAAATACGCTTTCTCGATAACTTCGTTAAAATTATCTGTCTGGCCAGCAAAAGCCACGTCATTAGAAATACGATCAAAATGATCTTTCTGAATGAGTCTATTGTTTTCCTGGAAAGCCCAAATCTTATCTAACGCCTGGCCTTTAACCAAACTCTCAGACCCTAAAGCATCAAACTGAAGTTTAACATCCGGATCAGTAATGCCAACCTTGTATCCCTCAAAAATTTCTTTTCGACGAGCTTCGAGCTGTTTAACCCCCGCATCCGGAGACGAAAGATTCTCCTGCTTAATCTTTGCTGAGGTGACTGCCATATCAGAATCAAACTGACTAATCTTCTTTGTAACCTCTGCTCGCTGGAGTAGATTCCTCTGCTTCGTCAGAGCTGCATCAATTTCATTTACAATACCGCCCGCTACCCTGGTAACGGCGTCGCCGATAATAGCGCCACTCTGATCTGTCGAAGGCACTCCAACCTGTTCGGAAGCCAGCTTCCCTGCTGTGTACGTTGATATTTTTGGCATACGTATTCCTATTCAAAAATTTCTGATTCATGTGCGGTAGTGCCGATCGTACCGACTCCGGATAGAATATCGGAAACTAACTGGGCCCTACCAGACTTTCTTGTAACAGCGGCCTGCCGGTGTCCTAGAGTATATTTTGCTGCGCCAGACTTTATAATTGCGTCTATCTCTTTCTGAAACTCATTAAACGTGGCCTCCTGAACAATACCTGGCGTCCCCATCAAAGAAACTCCACTCGCAACGTAAGCCATTCTCTGTTCAGCAAGAAACTTTCTACGCTGGTCTGACTTTTGTCCGGCCTCCCGTTCAGACTCAGATAGCGCAATTTTCGCCTGCTCCTCCTGGAGACTGGCGGTTTCCCCAGCCGCGTTCTTTTTGGCTATCCCAGAATAAATTTGTGATCCGCCGGCTGCGAGACCAGCAACTAACAAGGCTACTTCGGCCATTAGCTTCCTCCTACTATTGACATCATTATGTGATCCTTTCCGTCATATCCGAATTTTCGTAACCGTCCTTCATACGAAAACCCCAATCGTTTAGCAAAATTTAAAAAGAGCTCCTCGTCTCTACAATTTATCTGTACCCTGCGCGATCTCTTAGCCAAAGAACCTAATCCTTTTTTCAACAGCTTTACCGAACCCAAAATTCTATGACGAAAAAGCTCCGTCGGAAATAACGATACCTCAGCCACACCCTCCCATGCCTGATACCAGCCAGCAATAAACACTACCGAGTCACCTTCCCAAACCGTCCAGAACGTCTTACTCTTTTCCATAAGCAACAACACACCGACAATACCATTTGCTAGATTCCATTTCTCAAACCCTACACCGTTAATTAACTTAGCGTCTACATAGTCTCCCATCTTAAACGGCTTGACTATCATTTTTCTCCGACTTCGACCGTGGCGTTAAAAGCATTAAGCATACACGGATACGGGTCGTCCTGGACGTACATAATACGTTTATCCGACGACCACGAATCTGCGTGTGGTAAAGATATCACCCCGGTAACAGGTACCGGAGGGGAGTCCGTATCTCCACCTGTCTCCGTTGCAGCGATATCTTCTAAATCGTAAAACGAAGTGCCATACTTTACACCTATCGTATGTGAAACAACAAGTGCTAAGGAGCTTACATTCTTACCGAAGGATATAGAATTCTGCAACTGCCCAGTCACGACAAGGTTTAACGGGATGACGACACCACGGTATTTATACCCTACGTGGACGACTTCCGCGTCCCAATCTAAGGTAACTGACCCGTCCGCTACAACTAAAGCAGCATGTATTCTACCGTCTGTCAACGCATAAACTGTCTCTCCCTCTAAATGCCAAAGCCCAGTAATGGTGTCTGTCTCCGCCCCATCGTAAGTTAAAGAGCTATCAAGATAAATAGCATCCTGCTGTGCAGCAAATAACGCAGCATCATAAACAACATCGTCAGCGGTTTCGTTATCTTCACCGGTATAGTAGTCGTCTCGTCGTACACCCTCGTACGGTTCATTGGTGTACTCAGTATACCTCGTCGTCGTACTATTTATCGTTCTTTCAACGACAGCGTATAGCCTATCGTAACCCGTTACCTGCGGCTCAACGGCGATACTTATAACACTCCCACTACCACCTAATTTATGCCTGTGCCAACCCGACACATCCTCTTTTGGTTTGATCGTTAGGCAGATCAATACGCCGTCATTACGAACAGCCCAAAGAAGATCAGTCTTCCACCGCTGAATTGCAAGCTGTTTAATTCCTCCTTGGGTAAGATGAGAAGCGAGAAATTGTCTATCTGTGGATTTATAGTTATCCAATAGAACATCGTAATCAAAACTTCGTAACGTGCGACTACCTTTCTGCATATAAAAAATTGACTGCCCGTTAACAACAGGCATGATGCCCTGAACACCAACAGGGTCGATAGGTCGGATACGATAATTTGAAGGCGTGATAGCTGCATCCCCGCCACCATCCATACCTAGCACCCCGCCCTCTGTTCCTATCGCTATAAATTCTTGCAACCCGGCTAGCCATTGGATATACGCTATATCTCCTGTGCCTGTCGCTACGGAAGTTATGATAGCGTGGTCTGCGTCTTCCCCAGTAGTATAGTCCTCATACCTAGTAGCCCCCGTAGCTTGCGGTCCTCGCGTACGCCAGAGCCGGTCAGGATAATCATTAGAGCTGCCCATATACAAACACCCTTCGTAAAAAGCCACAGCGCCAGGGTATTTATCAGCACCGGTAAACGGATCAGCTGTACGGGCGTAGGTAGCAAAAGTCCAAGCCGTAGCACTTACTCGTGTCAACTTATATGGCGCATAGCCCCGGCTAACAAAATACGCTATGTTTCCTTCCTGGTCAAATTGGAAGTCTTCTAAATCTGCTTCCGCATAAGGAGAAGTCACTTCATAAACGGGGGCTGCCGTGCCGGCTGAAGCATACGCTGTATAGTCTGTACTATTCACGGCGTTGCCAAATAAATCTTTTAATGACACTGTGTTAGCACCTAAGTTAACCACCCGAAAAAATCGTCCGTTAAGTTCCGTCATACCAACGACTCCGGAAATATAAATTTCATCGTTAGTCGTTAAAGCATGTCCGGTGATTGTTAAAACACAGGGCCCTGCTTGAGTAGCGCCAGCAATCGTTTCGGTAGTTGCCGCACTAGTAGTGATCGCTGCATCCTCGTAGATACGTAACTTCGCATCCGTGAATTCTAAGATGTATACCTGTTCGTCGTTATGCTTAAATCGTTCGATACGGGATGTTTTCTGAAGACGGGAAGGGTGCACATACGTAGATCCACCACGATATTGCGCGGGGCCTTGGATCAGAGAAAAGAAATTTTCACAACGTGCTAAAGCATTTTTATAGAGCTCGGAATCGTAGCGACCGAAGATTTCTTCAGAAACCTCCCCACCAGAGAAATTAGATAGGAATTGTTCAAACATAGATAATCCTTAGTCATATTCAAAATCAAACTCATAATCCCCAGCAACCCCGTTAACACCGGCTGAAGGATTTAATCCAGCATTTACAATTCGACTACTCTCATACCTATACGGCGCTCTTACTTGCCCATCCATAGCCCGCGCCAAACGTCGTGTCTCTAACCTATCCTCTTTAATGTCTTTCATAATACTCGCGCGGGCAGTTAGTTTTTTACCCAAAACAATAGCCAGCTCTTCAGAAAATAATTTTATAAACAGGGCTGGGTAAAGAGATACCGTCGTTTCGTCTTTGGTGTACCATATATCCAGGGTGTCTTCTTCATCGTTATTATAATAAAGCCCATTCCCCTGTATCTCAAAATCTCTTCTGCTTAAAGGTATGTCGGGATCAGTAATAGCTCGTAATTTCAAAAGGTCGTTAGGGAGTGTATAGTAGTCGGTAAAATTAGTTATGGTCGGTGTTCCTCCCCGATTAGCAGCCGCACTCTTCAAAGCAAAATTCCAGTTATACGCAGAAAGAAGAGCCTGCCGCATCAAGACATACCAACGCGCACAAAGAGCTTCGACTTTAGTAACCGGGGTGGAGATGATCGTGATAGGTGCCTCTTTAAGGAGATCGAGTGCCAAGTTGCATATAGCAACATCGCTGCCGGGTCTAGCCATATACCCTCCTAAATAAAAGAGCGCACGCAAGCGATAACTCGCGTGCGCTCTAAATTACAATAGAACGCTACTTATTGCTGGTCGATAGTCCATAACATAACGGTTATCGTTCCAGCGCCTGTGATCTCTGAGTTGTAAGTTAATACAACATCATAAGAGTCAGCCGGGATCTTACCGATAGCGTCATCAGTGGCCACGTCGTTAGCAATTTCAAGAAACGATAAAACACCTCGCTCTTCAACACCAAGAGCCGCAAGACCATCTGTCGCTGACGCCCAAGCAATACCGGCGTTGATATCGGTACCATCCATCAAAGCGTCGGCGTCAACAACCGCCCCACCTACACCTGGACGATAAAGACCAACATCGAGATCAGTTAGCCCTGCAACAGCGTCATTAATGATCTTACACTCAACAGGAATTTCATGAGCCCCGACGGTAAAAAGACGTCTGATATCGTTAATATCATCTGCCACCAACGTCTCAAACGTAATGGTTCTCAACCTCAAATTAACGCCGCTAGACTCATGCGCTCTAGCCGGTAATCCGCTTTGTCGTTGAGAATCTGCATATTGATCAGTTGACATAAAAACACTCCTTTGTTAGAAATCGTTAAAAAGTAATTGACTAAAAAAGATTAGTCGGTTGTTGTAACTTTTTGAACCAAGACGCCTTCAGTACGTACAGCACCAAGGGTCCAATTCACCTGCACCTGCTTCGTCTGCACCAAATCAGTTCGATCTTGAACAACGATCTCAAACTGTTTTGGCATAGCATAACACAGACCGCGAGAGCTCATGGCGATACAATCACGAACACCACTAGCTACGCTCAAGATCGGATCTGTTGCATTTGCGGCAAACTTAATCAAACGTAAACCAGTAGCTTCCTGGATAGCACCTTTATCAATACTATACTGACGACTGTAATCACCAGACGTCAATTCAATTTCTTTCATCAAGGCTGTATGCTCGTCACCAGAAACACAGAAGATAAAATCTTCCATCATATCGTTGCCAACATCGGCATCGATAAAATTCTGAATGGTTTCAAGCAGCTTTTCATACGTCAACCCGGCAGTAGCTGTAACTGTCTGTCCACCGTCAGCAGCAAACGCGACGGTTGTATCCATATCCTCGCCAGTAGAAACTGACGCCAAAGAAGCCTCAACACCAATACGGTCATAAACACGAGCCATCGCCATGGCGCAAGCCTGTGAATATTCAGCTTCCTGGTTGATAAGAACCTTTGACGCGTCGTCTTCATCAAACGGAAGGGTAAGAGAAAATCGACGTCTACCAATTTTACGTCTGGTAACTTTCAGATCAGAAAAAGTAACGCGGTTAAAACGGCCACTTAACTCTTGGGCCTCGATCGATCCGATGCCGTCGTAAGCAAAGGATTTTCCTGTCAACTGCTTGACAGGGAACAACGGTGCAAAACGAGCCCTCATCTGTTGTGCAGCGAGATGAACGGCGGAAGAAAACTGTATTACCTGAGCGGTTTCAATTTGTGCGGGCATGTAGCCTCCTATGGTAAAACTCTTTAAACACGTTTAGAAGGTACGCTCCCCGAGACCTCTCGGACGTGTCGCCATAAGGCAGGCTTGACCGCGGATATCTTTCGATACTCCCCGCTCTATTTATATTTAACTAGAAAACAAACAGCTTGTCAACAAAAATAACAACTTATTTCTTCATCTCCGAAATTTGCTTAAATATATCCCGGACCTTCTGCTTTGCTGCATCGTGTCCAGCAGCACGGAAATTCTTATACGTGTCGCCCTTCATGATGCCCTCAGCCTCGGCCTGTAGCGATCCCGCATCACCTCCGACATTGTCACCACCACCGGGAGGAGTATCCTCAGCGATATACTTTTTGTGAACCCCTTCTAAAACAGCAGTGAGAGCAAACAACGTCTCATTAGATACATCTTTCAAAACAGCAGTGACTTTCTCCTTCAACTCCGGAGTCACCATTTCGGTCATGAGTTTCTTTGTACGCTCGATTACATTCTGCTTCTCGCCTTTGTACTCTGTATCTAAAAGACCCTCAAACTCTGTTTCTCTTGCAGCCTTCTGTTCTCCAGTTTGAGTTGCCTGTCCCTCTACCCCGTCTGCTAGAAATTTCTCAAAACCAGAAAGAATAGCTGTTGCCTGACGTTTATTAACATTCGCATCAAAAAGGACATCTTTAACGGCTTTGACATATTCATCACTCCGCCCTTTCTCCTTAGAAAATTCGGTTTCCGGAAGCTCATACTCGTCACCTGATTTAGGCCGGAGAGAGCTTAGGAACGTCCCCCATTCTGCATCTGGAGCGTCTTCTGCCGGGATTCCTGCCGGTCGCTGCCCAAGAAGGGTTTGTAAATTGACATGGTCCTTAACTAGATCAGGGAACGTCTTATCTTTAAAATACGGTTTATCTCGAAATTCTGGCGGTATCGCCTCTTGTAAATTCAGGTCTGGGGGTGTGTAACCCGCATTGGGGTCCGCCGCACTATGGTCTACTTTTACTGATACCTTCGGGTCCACATTTGGTTCTGGGTCTGGCATGGTGTCTCCTTATTGTTCTATTTTTTGTTTTATTTTTTCACTCATGGCGCGTCTGATCTTGAGATATATCCCCTGTGCGTAAGCCTGGCAAACTGAACCTAATGTGTTGATCTCGAAAGTTTGCGGATTTCCTACGATCGTACTACGATTCGCATGGCACTGATTCGCTAACCAACGGAAAAAGAGTTGGCCGGCCTGTGTTTCGGCTATCTGATTGATTGCGCGAGCCAGCTCTAATGACTCCTTTTTCTTAGCCTCTTGGTCGGCCACTTATAGCTCCTTGTTTCATGCTCTGTGCCTGGGCAACTTTCATACCTATATCCGCCCCAACCTGAGCCTGTTGAACCTGCATAGCTTGTTCCTGCGCCTGGGCCCGCATCTCCTGTAACTTCGTAACTACCTCAAACGATCTTAAAACCTCTTCGTCAACACCGGACAGCTCGTTTATCTTCTTAACCAGCTTCTCAGGATCATACCAATCAGCCATCTCTGGAAAGGAAGGAGCCGCACCAAGTGTAATATCTAGCGCCTGAACAACCCCCTGTAGCTCTTCAGTCCGCATGATGCGGCTTGCGGGTGAGACATACTTAATATCATATACCTTTTGCCCTCTCTGCATAGCCTTTGCGATGTCTCCTGGGATATGTAGAGGAACCAGACCGGCAGCTAAAATCCGTTCCTCCGCAGCACTCCCGCGGATAACCCCCAGCAACCCTTCCTCAAGAAGCATGTTATAAGTTGTTCTGACGAACTTACTAAAAAATTCTGTCTCCTGGCGCTTGAATATGGAATTCAATCCCTCGCCACGAATACGGTCTCTGATCTGAGCCTCCCCTAAAGTCATGCGGGAATCCTTGTTGAGGTCCATAAGCTGATCGATGAAGAAAGCCTGTGTGATATCGTTAACCAAAGTCTCTGCGATCGGGTAGATATCCTGAAGCAGGCCCACATCAAAAAGCGTACCCACAGGTGATTTCTCCCCCATTCCAGATACGCTGAAAGTATTTATCGCCCTTGGTGAGGTGTCAATAGTATCTCCACCAAGAACGCCGTTATCAAGTAAATAGAGCGGTGGGTCAAGTTTCTTCTCCCCTGCACGCATCAACAACTCCCACACAACATTGAGGCGCATAATCGCTGGAATAGCGAACATAGCGGGAGACCGTCCCTGCTTCTCACCCATAGCTTTCAAGAACCGAGATATGACAACAGGCATATTCAAGTACCCGCTATCGCGTAAAATCTTTTCGCTATCAAATTCAAAATGGAAGGATGTGAAAGGGTACTCGGTATTCTTCCGTGGCCGGATCGGAGCGTTCTTTCTAGGTTCAATTATCTGTACGACCTTAAATGTCGTCTTGATATCAAAACTCTCGTGCGCCTCTTTAACTCTTATGGATACATTTTTAATTCCATACTCTTCAACGATCTGTTTGGCTGTCCATACCTTATCAACAAATACCGTATCGACGAATCCGTCTTTATCTTCATCGATCAGGAAATACTTTACGTTCAGAGCCGATACCCGAAGCGGGTCTGTGAGGTCTCCGGTCTTGTTTACCTGGACACCTGAAATACCAAAAGCCCCTTGGTCCAGCATGTATTCCTGAAGTGCTGTCATCGTCCCGGTTTCCGGAGCGTCAAGAACATCAACAAAGATATCTGTCTGCTCATCGTAGAAATCTTTATTTTCTTTTGTATTGGGAATATTACGTGGCCGAACAAGACGAACAGAACGCGCGCCATTAGGCCAGAGGTTCCCGATCATGGCGGATGCCATACGCTGATTTGAGTTAGGTGCTACGGAAGAAAAAAGCTGTTCAGTTAAGAACTCACCGGGCTGACCCGATATCTGAAAATTCTGTTTGCGGGTCATAACGTACTCGCCGATCAACTGGTACATCGGATGCCACTGTCGTTTTTCGGCGTATAATTTATTGTACCTGAATTTATAAAGTCTAACTTTAGACGGCTTATTGGCCATAATCTCCTTAGAGAGTCGTCAAGAACGACCGGGCTAAATTAGTGTTGGGACCAAACCCAGAAGTGGGTTCCGCAAATAACGTACGACGAGCAGCCGATGTCTCTTTCTCTTTGGCGGTTTCTTGTTTTAGTTTCTCTGCCTCGGGGCTATCCGGACCGGTTCCTACAGGGGTCTCTTCTTTACCCTTACCTTTAAACGCGGAGACCGTACCTTTGGCAGTTTCCTCTATGCCCTTACTAACGAAAAACATAACAGCTATATTAGCGACTGCTTCTGCCATAGGTAATCCCCTTTCATTTTTACTCTAGCGAACAAAAGGAGTTATGTCAAACATATTTTATTATTTTTGTCTAAGACGGTTCAGTGTGGTGAGGGCGCTTGAGGACTTGGACTGCGTGACATTCCTGGCTCGACGGGGTTGCCGGCCTCCCTCTCTGAAGTTATGTGCTACGGGAAAAGCGAATGTCAGGACAAAAGAATCATCGATGTCCGGACTAACTTTACTCTTTGCCTTGATCTCTGGTTTTGGAGGTAGAAACATTCTATGAGTGGGTGTCTCTTTTTCCTGCGGAATTAACAATAGATCGAACACGAACTGGTCATCATCGGGGATGCTCGTCTCGCCTTCCTCGACCCAATCCCGGGCCAGGCCGTGCATCTCAGCACGTTTGTTCAAAAACCGAACGTCGTCGATGGGGCGCTGTTTAAAATTGATACCCATGACTTCCTTCTTGTAGCCGAGGGTGTGCAGCCCGTCGATAACGCCGTAGCCGTAACCGACGTCGATAAAGCATTTAGCAACACCATACCGATCGATCAGGCGAGCAGCGATACTGATAAGTTGTTGTGTCGGAGCCTGACCTTCTGCTCTCAAATCCTTATGAACCTCGTAATGGATAACAGCCCGCCCTTGCCGGAGGGTAAATACCGAACGGTCATTCGTACGCGCGCAATCGACACCCATAATGATAGGTGCGTTTGGCGAGGTGGCCGTACATCTCCGGGCAGCCATCAGAGACTCTTTGGTGTAGAATGTCTCACCGGACATCAGGAAGGCTTCCTCTGGGGTGAACGGATATTCCTGTTGGAACTTCCAAAGCCCGCCCTTAGTAGAGGCGATCTTCATACGACGCCAGTACATCTGGGACAGGTCCAGCTTGTAAGCCTGCATTAGGTTAGATTCTTCCTCCGTTGGAGAAAACCCGGCAGGAGGCGGCAGGCGGTATTCCCTTTGCCAGTACCAGGGGATGAACACCAACTGCTCAAGGCTGACACCCGCTTGCGCCTTCATAGCTCGTTCGTGGAACATATTCCCAAGGCCATTAGCTGTGGACTCAAGTATAATCTCGGTTCCCGGCATATCGGCAACAGCCTGAAACAGACCGGTTTCCAGCTCATCGGTCCTGGCGTAGAACGCTACCTCAGAGCAGTGAAGGTATTTAATGGTCATCGATCGACCGATATCCTCATTCCCCGCGGTTCCGACCGTATACTCAGACTCGGTGCCGCTGAACTTTAATTGGTTTTTATTAGATGTATCCAGGCCCGGGCTCATGCCGGGGGGTAGGTGATCGACAAAACGCTTGACCATAGAGAATAAGGCTGCGGTAGATTTCGTTTCGTGGGATAGGATGAAGGATGTGGACCCGCGGCCAAGAAGGGTTTGCTGGAAGTACCGGGCGGCAGTGTAGGTGGACATCCCCTGCTGGCGCCCTTTTAGGACCACGGCACGCACAAACCCCTGGGTTTTCTTCTGCTCTTCGAGCTTCCTGTGGATATACCTTTGAGCTTCATTAAACACCAAAGGCACGATATTCCCCTGCTTGTCTCTGATCTTAAGACAGTTTTCAGCAAAGGTGGGCAGGTCTTCTAAGAGTAGCTTGAAAGCCCGCCGTCGTTCCTCCTGGATGTCTTTAGGCCGTTGGGTCACAAATCCTCCACATCGGTTATGGGTGAAACCTCAGCAGGGACATCAACGGTCTGGACACGGGTCTTCTCGGCCACTTTGTCCAGGAACTCATTTAGGTCCCCGGTCAGGTTGACAGACTCGGATTTGATGTTTTGTTGAGGTTTGCCCATCACACGGTCCAGGACAATCTCCCTAGCGCTGGGCATCCCGGCTGCGGCGTCTCGCGCGAGATTAACCATCGTAGCCTCACCATTGGTCAATCCCTGCAACGCTGGGTCTTTCCCATCATACGGGAGGTCTAAGACCTTCATCAATAGGGCCTCCATAGAACTCTTTGGTGCCGCTGATAGACGAACGGGGGCATTGGCAAGGGTAGGTATGCCATCAACCCAGATGATCTCAGCACGGTAGTCTACCAGGACAGGCGCCAAAGGGTCATCGTCTGCCCTGAGAGCTAGAGCTCGGAGTTTCTCGAATTCACTCAATATACCACCTTTACGTTTTTTACCCTCTTATCTAACCGGACAGGAAGTCCGTTCCAAAGAGCTTCAGTCGGTCTCCTGACGTAAGGGACTGAGAAACCGTCTCTCACTGCACGCCAGAACTTCGGGTTGACCCTAACAAAGCGAGCCGGGGGTGGCATAGAGTCAACCATTCTTTTCACCTCCCTTAGTTTCTCGAGCGTTAGACACATTACAGGTCGCCTACTTCCAAATCATCGTTTGACGCTTCTGGTGCCGGTTCCAAAACTGGGGGCTCATCATCCATTGGGGCCATATCACCATCACGGATCTGCTCGGCAGCCAAACCAGCAAGCCTGTCATCCGTCTTTTTAGCAAGCTGCGCGGAGTTGGAAGCCTTCGGCTGTGCGGGGGTATTCCCCACAGAAGCTACAAACCCGTTAGCCCCACCACTCTCAAACAGCTCAGGGTTGGCCTGGGCCATCTCAAGGTCAAGACGCAGGTCAGGTTCCCTCAAAGCGAATTGCTTCTTATAACCCTTTGGGTCTTCCTTAGCCAACTGCACAGCTTCACGCAACCGGAATAGATTAGGATAATACTCCACCTGGACAGGAAGAGCATTGTCCTTCACATAATCAATGATCGTCGCTCTGTCCATGAAACTGATCTCTACTTTACGCATACTGGCTTTTGACTTTTCATCCAACGGCACGATCTCGACGATGTTATAAGTGAGATAAGTTACGTAGTCAGGATACTTCTTAGCCAGAGCGGGAGCAAGTAACTTGTTCTTGACGACAGACAAAGCAGCAGTCACCGTCGGGATATTACCTTCAATCTCGTAATTCTTTTTCACCTTCTCTTTCTCCATCACCCCTGAGCGGGCAACATACTGTCCTACAACTTTAACATGAAACATCTTTACCTCCTGTTTGTTGGTTTGTTGTCTTATTACTAGAATGGTACCACATAAAAGGGCTGCATGTCAACGATTTTTTTTATTTTTTATTTTTTGAAACGGCTATACTTTCGTGTGCGGGTATAGCTAAGGTATAGCTACGGCGGGGGTGGCGTGGGGTACGGGTTCCGAAACGAATTTAAAAAAATCACATAATATATCCAGCGGGCGTGGTGGACCTGGTTCGCCCGGCCTCAATATTTGATAGGGGTGGGGGTGCTTTTTAATTTCTCCATGAGTGCGGGGCATGGGGATCACGCATCATGGGAGTGTAGTCTCATTATCATAATGTAAAATATTTTAACAACGTATTTTTTAGGCCCGCAACTTACAGGAATGCACACGCAGCTACAGCCCCACCATACAGCCCTACAGCTATATAATTACATTATTATCTAAATCTTAGAGGGTAATGAGTACATAATTAAAATACCAAATCACCCCTTCCCTATATACACCCGGCAAGCCCCGCGAGCCCCGCAATCGTGGCACACATAAACCGGAGGACTTACAACAATTCACCCTCTCACAACCCCAAAAACGCCATTTCCAAATATAACAACCTCTAATTGTCGTCTCATTGACCTTTTTCAAATGTACATTCGTCTTTTCCCGCTGTACGTTCTTAAATAAGTAACCGTCCTATAAATAAGCATACATTTCATTGTCGAACCATTAAACGAATGAACAAGCTAGAACGGTAAATGAGACGACATTTCAAGTGCTCAAAATATTTGTAGTTAACAATAATATGTACGCTTTTTAGCCCTAAAAGCGCACGTTCTTAGAAATAAATGAACAAAACACTTGACACGTTTTAAAAATGGGTGTATATTTATAGTATGAATCGAACCGGAAACAGGAGGCACAAAACATGAATTACAGAATTAAACATCATTTAATAGAGGTTTGTGGGATTGCTTTATTTGTCGTCGGGATGTATATTTTCATGATTACAATATTATCATTTTAACAAAAGCGGAGGGTATTGTTATGGCAAAGAAAAAAGAAAAACATTTAATTGATGTTATTATAGGGAACGTGCTGAAATTGAAATACATTGAGACCGTAAAGGGAAAATCATTCCTTGAAAACGCTTTAACGATTGCCAAGGCGGAATACGAGGGGTATAAAAAAGTATTTTAAAAACCAGTAGAAAACAGGAGGGAAAAACCATGGAAACAGTACACGAAGAGGAAAGAGGAAGTTTTACCATTAAGATCATGCCGGACGATGACGCGCAAAGCCCGGAAGAGTACGGGGACGAAAGTCTTTTTCTTGTGGGGTATCATAATAGTTTCTTTGTTGAGGGCCCTTGTGCCTTGATCCCGGAGCACTTGCGGGAAGTCACACACAAAAGCTACTGCACGGAATGTTATCAAAGGAATTTTACCACGATTGAGGAAAATTCTAATATCTGCGGAAAGTGCGGCGCGGCGGCCCGCGTGAATAAAACCTATTATAAAACGTCAAAGGGGAGGCCGTTGTTTTCAAAGGGTGAAGTTCAAGATTTATTATCCGGGGGGGAAAAGAGCGGAGAATATCATATCTTCGGACTTGAGGCGTATATACATA
>Ga0307928_10001979_pt1 | contig 15680 bp, 18 predicted proteins | sample AceLakmetagen232_FD_201815 | JGI IMG/M metagenome (GOLD analysis project Ga0307928, IMG submission 201815) | Saline water microbial communities from Ace Lake, Antarctica - #232 | ecosystem: Environmental > Aquatic > Non-marine Saline and Alkaline > Saline | place: Antarctica: Ace Lake... | reverse complement strand
TGTACCAGTCTTAATAAGTTCTTCTGAACTTACACCACTCTTGAAAAGATCCGCTTGATACTTTCCGCCCAAAACTTCCTTTTGGATATCATAAGTCTGATTTTTAAGCCAAGCATCACCACTCATCTTAGCCGGCACCTTACCAAACACATCGCCAGCATAACTACTCTTCTGATCATTCATCAACCGATTCTTATAACCAGACGTCAAATTATTCCACTTACCACGAGCATCCTTATCATTCAAACCCTTAGCCTTTTGCCCCTTCAAATAATCACTCTTAGCATCTTTCATAAAGTTTCGACCACCAACGCTCGGCTGTTCACCAATCAAACCAATTCCACTAACCTGTGGCACAAGTTGACTTCTACAATTTGGGTGTAACGGCGGTATAGGTGTGCTTGCATCATCAATCTTATACAAATTCCCATGCAAAGAATTACATATTGCAGAGACCCTACCATCACGGACAGCAGAAAAAACAACACCATCCAGAACATCAGAGTTTGCTTTTAAAAATTCTAAATGAGATTGATTGCTTGTACCATTGGTTATAGTTCTTGCAAGCCTAGTTCCTACATTGCGTGAAACCTGTAACGCCCCATCTTTATAGCCCTGTGCCCTTGTACCGTAAAGAACTCGCTCAATATCGCCCATAGTGTTACCCTGTGCAAGGTTCATCCTAACAATGCCTGATATCCGCTGTAAATCGCCTTGTTGCCAATTGTGAAACCACTGGTCGAATGTACCGCCGGAAAAATTACCCAACGCAACAATGTTTTTTAATACAAATGGTTTGACTTGATTTAAATCAACATCAAAAGGAACCGCTTTTTTAATTGACCCTTGTAAAATATCGTGTTCAACCTGAACCAATTTGTTAAAGTCCTCAAGTGCATTTTGTTTTGCGGTTGCAAACCCCGGGGCGCGAATTGCTGCAATGCTCTTGTCTAGTTTATTAAGTTCGGCTGCATACTCTTTGGTGAGTTTTCCCATACCCTCAAGTTTGGTCTTGTCTGCCAAAAGTGCTTGCAACTTCTTTTCAGTCTTTGCAACTTCTTTATTTACTTTGACAGCAATACCATTACCCACCTTTTCCAGTGCGTAATTATACCGAATCAACTCATCATGTACTTGTTCATTGACCGTTTTCATTTACATTCACTCCAGAAACTAATCCAAACTCATCTGTATGTGCACTCCATTCCTCAAAAGTCTCAAACTGTGTCCGCTTAGCTTTTTTCAAACAAAAGAAAACATCCTTTTTCGCCATCAATCCCATATTTACAAGAGTGGCCAATTGTACAAGGTCTTGTGTTAATAAATCATCTTTCCTGAAATCTGTATTAACCAACACTACAATTCCCGAACCATCAACAGCCATCCACGTTGCAGCCATACGAAGCAATCTAACCATAGACTCTTGAAGTGCTAAAGCAACATTCTGCAATGATGCTGTCTTAACTGATAGTCTAGTATTCAAAGCTACTCCAGCCTCCGCACCTTGCTCAATAAGCTCAATGTTCCGCCGTGCATCTTTTTTATGATCTGCAATTGCATTACGCATAGCCTCAAAACTTATACCGGTTGTTTCAAGTATCCCAATCTCTGGTTTAGCTTCTGGATTCTCAACAGCCAAGGCTACAGATGATCCTAGTTGTATACTCTGACCCTTAGCTAATTTTGCGTTGATTGTGTAAAGTGTTGGCTGTCCAGTTATGTCAAGACTTTGTTCCAACCTTGCAGAATTGATATAAGATCTCAAAGAACTCTCACTAATTCTAATTGTTACTGGTGTGCAAACATCCGCACCAATATTGACCGAGTTAACAATCAATCCTGGAATACCCCTAAATTTACGCTTGCGAACATCCTCGTAAATAGCACCAGTCCCAGGGTAGTTAAAATCAAACATCTTAGTATCTTCAACCAAACATGTATAATAAAATCCAAAAGCATCAATTGCGCACACCCTGAATTGTTCAACTTGCGACCATGTTCCATTAACAACCTTAGTTGTACTTTCATCCAAAACAATTGCTTTTAAGTTACCAAAAGCATCAACTCTCCAATCTACAATCTGTAACGCATCATAAGTTACTAACTTTAAATTATTAGCCTCTTTATCAACTGTCCAAAGACAAAAGCATCTCCCTGTAACAAGCTGACGCTCTAACAAATCTCTCTCAAACGTTGCAAGCTTTCGCCCATCACGTGTAGCACAATCTAACAAATATTTTAATTGCTCAGGCAATTCTATTTTCCCGCTATCCTCAAATACTTGACCTTTCATCGAATCAACAGCATCCTCAAGTATCTCTGGGAAATCAGCTGACATCTTATAACCATCATAAAAAAGCCTTACAGATTCTGGACCATCTTTAATCTCTTTAAAAACTTTGCCAGATGGTAATGGCAAATACTTTCTACCTTGCTTTTTTACTGCATACTCACCTGCAAAACAATCTAATTGTAACTGCCACAAAATCTTAAACTCATCATATTTCGGATGCCTAACAATCTCATTCTTATTTTCAACTGTCATATCTAAATCCTTTATTTTTACCAACCATCAACATCTAACTCTGAAACCGTATTCTCTCCACTATGTACAACATCTTTGTAAATTGCAACTACGCCACTATCAACTTGATCATCATGCAAAGCATTAGGAAACATCAAATGCTCATCCGCCCATGTATCATTCCATTTGCCATCAACTACATAAACATTACCAGCCTCCATCGGAGCCTCAAGAACACTCGCCGCCCTGGTGACTTTATCACCAGTACCCTGTGGCGTAAACTTCTCGACAACCTGTATCCCTGCAAGCATAGCTTTCATAATTATGAAAGTGTCTTTGCTTTGCCCAGTGCTCTCAATTATTGTCTTATTGCATCCCAAAACTTTATCAGCCTTAGCAACTGATAACATTATCTCATTACGCTTCAATGCAGTATGCCTGAACCTTACAACATCACGATAATAAATCCTACCGCTTGGCTTGTCATAAGCAACTAAACTTCCTACTGTCCAGTCTGGATCATCTTTCTGTCTCTCGTCTTCACTTGATGCCAAATCCCAACCCCTGCGCCAATTTAAACCCGGGGGCAAATCTTCAACCTCAATCATCTTGCAATTGCCAATCTTTAGCAATGTGCCTTCTCGTGGCTTAGGGTCTTGCTGATAAAGTGAGTTCCAACCATATTCACTTACACTCGCTCTTGCCTCTTCATAAAATTCTTTTGAAAACCGCTCCGGAAACAAATAACTACCATCTTCATTTTGAGACTTCATAACTATTTGCTTAAACTTCGGAAACTTAGGGTTTTCTTTCATTGCCGCTATAATCCGACCGCATAAATCATCTACATGCCATCTTGTCGCAACAATTATCACTGCATGACCTGTAGGATCTCGCCTAGTCATCAAGTCTTGTGTAAAACTATTCCAAATAGCATCTCTAACCGTTTGACTCTCTGCCTCAATTCGATTCTTTACATAATCATCAATGATCATTATCTTTGCACCACGACCATTAATCGTACCACCAAGTCCCATCGCGTTTAATACGCCTATTTCATCCTGTGGTGACCAGCTCGCACGTTTATGCTTGTCTCGAGAAAGGCTAAGATTAAACACGCCACTTTTACAGCATTCGTTAAAACAATCTCTTGCAGTACCAGATAACTCTTCCGCCAAACTTGCAGAATATGCTGCAAGTATCATTTCCCAATCTGGATGCTTACCCAATATCCACGCTGGGGCTCGCTTTGAAAAAATATCACTCTTCCCATGCCTTGGTGCAATGTTTACGACCGCAAAGTAATTCTCGCCTCGCTCAACTGTATCTACTGCTTCCTGTACAACATCAATCATCACATTTGTGGGATTACCAAATGTATACTTGCGCCCTGGATGTGCTACACTAAAAAAACAACCGTAGTCTTGTCGCATAGATTCATAAAATAACTCTACATCATTTATGCTAGACATATCAATCGTCCTCGACTTCCTCTACATCAATAACCTCTGGACCATTCAACCGGCTAGCAATACGCTCTTTCAAAACTTCAAAACTTAAATTGCCATAAATGTTAATCTCGTTATTGTTCCCGCCGCCCCTTACAGGTGCATCCAATCCAAACATCTTTCGCTGGGCTTCCAGTGTCTTCAATATCAAATTGCATCCAGCAACCTGCAACTTGGGATCGTCAAGCATCCCTTCTGCCTTTGATAAAAGCTTTGCGTACTGCTTGGATATCTTATGCTTTAATAAGTCCGAATCTTCCGCTGTGCTTTCCTGTAATAACCGCTTAACCCACTTATGAATAGTTGACTTAGACACGCCATCTCTATCGGCTATCTCATCAAATGTCATCCCTGCTAGTCTATCCTCAACCCAACCTTTTGCATTGGCTCTTTGACTTATAGCATGCTCGCCGGTAATCCCACCGCGACAAACATCATTGTGGCTTATTGTTTTTTTTTTAATGTCATAGTATTCTAAATTGTTTATGGCGGAAAGTTAAGGAATCGAACCTTCACGCAATTATACGTGGCTACGGTATTCAACACCGATTGTTCCCTTGAACACAACTTTCCAGTTATATCTAAACCTATTTCGCACACATAATAACAAATTATATCAATTAATCAACATAATATATCATGTAACATGCTATATATTAACAACTTATATAACCTAGTGTAATCTATTGCAACCCACTATCAGCAAAATTTTTTATTTTTTTTTATTTTCTAAATGCCGTTTTCAAAAAATGGTCCGTTTATTCGTGGGGTTAAACTCCCGAATATGGGTCTCTGGATCTCGGGTGGGGGTGGTCTTCGTGCTGTTTGTACCATGTTCGTAACTTAGATTTGATGGCTTTTGTACTGGAAAAAGGGTGGTTGTGGGATACTATCCCCCGGGGATTAACAAACAATAGTCAATGTTTATAGGCTTATCGTGTTTTAAAGGTGCGAATACTTAGACAAAAATTAGACAATGGCAAAAGTTAGACAAAACGCAAATCGTCTAACTTTTAAACGCCCTCGACCACGGACACTCTGGTTAACTTTAGCAAGATAGTACTATAACTAGCAAGATAGTTATATAATATCTAAGCTGTTTATTCTCAATTGTTTAGATACATTAGCATTAATTATATATGATTATTATGTATACGCTTTTAAACCACCGTAAACGCTCTTTAAATCAATTTGTTTGTGTTTTAGTACACAGACAAGCATAATACAGAGTTATTCAACTTAAAGGCTATTGTGCTTCAATTTAATAACACATTACCACAACAATCATTTATCACATGTACAGGATATGTTTATATTGAATACCCTGGAGCCTTTTGATTATGTATTAGTTTTGTTTCCTGAAAGTAGTGGTTAGAGAAAGTGCTTACAGAGGATTTGATTTGATGATGTTAATTGCATTTGATTTGTTGAGTTGATTCTTTTGTTTCGATTTTGATTAGTTTGTTTGATAGCAAAAATAAAGTAAGTAGCGAAGCGTGAAGCTACTTTACTTTTTGACTATCACAAACAATCTTTATGTGTGTATCTGTATATATTTATATATGCAGGTTTGTTGCGGTCGCGTTTTTATTTGCAAGTTGTTTGTATTTAGTTGTTTACAAGAGAGAATTACAAAAAAATGTCATTTACTGCTTCAGATTGTTGTTAGTCAAGTACTTATGGCTTATATGGTGTAAAAACAGGCGGTTTTCTTTGAACATTTAATTTTAGCTACCATTTACTTTTATAAAAGTCGTCATTACCAACGACTTAGAGAACTAAAAGAGGCTTAATTATAGCATATTCAAACAAAATGATTGATATTGTTTTAATTTCAAACATAAAAAAAGTTATAAAAGTCGTCACTGGTAAAGGCTTATGACTTTTTAAATGTATTAGAAATGGTTAAATTAGACTATTCCAGTCAATATTTTACATTTTGAAGTTGTAAGAGTCGTCATTGATAAGGACTTATGACTATTTAAGCTGTTTTGTAATACACATTAATAAAGCATAAATGATATATCTTTGAAAAGATGCATAAAAAACAGTATAAAACTCACGTTAAAACTACTAGTAAGTTTGTTGTGATGATATAAGCCTTTTTCACTATAAATGTAATCACATTTTCTCCAGCTTATTTTTCCATGAATGTTTGACCGAATGTTTAGCCATTTCCTTATCAATATCATATTCATTTCTGATAGATTGAATGATGGGATATATATGAGCAACATCCTCGTTTATTTCAAAGTCCCTGCCATTGAATTTATTATTAATACTCATCAGGTAAAAGTTTATTGTCCTTTTGAGCAAAGACCTTAAACAGTACCGTTCCGTCAGTCATCTGGACAACCACACGCTTCCCATGAGTTGGAAATATAGAACGGCACAAAACAATATTACCAGCTGGATACCAAGGCGACATACTATCGCCAGTGATCTTAATAGCGAAATCGGTATCTTTAGCGTTTGGAAAATAGACCACATCATCACTATAATTATCCACATAATCAGGTAATACATTATTATCTATAGTATCACAGCCGCTGCAATGCTAACAACCTTAACCGCTACCCATTCCTTAGAGTTTACTGGTCGGACGTTAGAGCGTTTAACCGCATCTATATAAGGGGCAAGTATAGGCTCTATGCGTTCCCATGTTTTATCTTCAAAGTATGATACTTTTTCATTCATGATTTTACTCATGTGACCTTTTGAAAGCTCTAATATCCGTCCCATTTCAGCGTTAGAACTATGGCATCTAGTTCTAAAATGATGTAAAGCAAGAAAAACATGTTCATCTATTATTTTCATTTTAGCCCCATTTCTATTGGTTTTGTTTCCTGTATTATACACTATTCTTTTTATTTTGTCAAAAAAATGTCAAAAAAATGTCAAAACCATTTGACAAAGTTTCCAGTACGTGATACCATTCGGTTGTTTTTAAGTAAAGAAAGGTAAAATATGGCGAAGAAAAACAAGAGACCCGAGATACCGTTTTCATCACACAAACGTGTTAAAACGGTAGCAAAAAGGGATGGTCAAGGGAATTTACCCAATTTTTATAGTACTATTATAAATCTTGGGTTAGCTCAATACGAAGCTAACAAAAAATTTTTCTCGTAAGGTTTCGTGTACGAGAAACAATAATTAATAAAAAAGTATGGAGAAAAGATTATGACAGAAGAAAAAGAAAAAGATAACAGTCCAATTTTAACAGAATTGATTATGGAACGTGTTAGTTCTTTATCATTGTTTGAACAGGCTAACTTATTGGCTTGGATTGAAAGACCACCTAAAAAGGTTTATTCACCAGAAGAAAAGATAGTTCGTTATGAAGAGTTAAAAAGACTTAGAAAAGTTGAAAGAGATAAAAGAAACGCATCAGTCCAGCAAGAGTTGATTGATACTTATGACACGATAAGAGAAAACGACCCAATTGTGACTATTGCAAAACTAGCAGATCATCTTGGAGTAAGTGATGCCAGCATCCGCACACGCCTAAAGAAGAATCGTGATTTCATCAATGAAAAGGGTGTAGTAGCAAAGAGGGTGCCATCATGCTAAGTCGGAAGCTCTTAGAGTGCCAGCACAGAGCCAGACAGTTTGATGGGGGATTACTTCCTAAAGACTGTCTGGACATGATGAGCATGGTTTATGGTTCAGATGATCTTAGATCACTGAACAAGGCTAAGTTATGCGTAAAGGTTCAGATGCTTTTGCGTGCAGGAAATTCAGCCACAGATATTAAAGCTGTAAAATCAGCAGTAACAGAATGGAGAAAGTCATGAAAATATTAGTAATAGCCTGGATCATCTTCGTGGTCTTGTTAATGGTTCTTATGCCAGAGGTGAGGATATGAGAAAAACACCTAACATTAGCGTAAGTTATTATGAGGGCGATTTGCAAATAGATTATGACTGTCCAGAAAAGCATTGTAAATATGGATTCTACGACATAATGCCTAAACAGAAGGACGCTGTTTGTTGTTTCTATAATTATAAATGTGACAATCAACTAGCACAATTTAATGCTTTAGATGAACTAAATAAGAAGCTAACTAAAGAACTAGACAAATTAATAATTGAGGAAGAATAATGGAATCAACGCACAGAATCAAGGGCGAGATATACGAGATAGGCGGTAAAGAAAATTGCACAATATGGATAATGTCTTTTGATGATGACATACCTGTTTATGCAAGTCCTCTACAGGTAAAAGAAGCTATTGAGCAAGGTATTCAACTTAGCCCCGGTGATAAGGTTCACATTCAAGCAGTAGTAATTTGTAACAAGTTCTGGGTAAAAGAATTCATAAAGGTGTAACTATGAAAAAACAAAAATATAAAGGAGTAGAATACTTCTTAATCGACAAGTATGAAGCATATTCAATCATTGATGGGCGTGTTCCTGAAGGACTTTTCTTGGAAGATGCCGGCAACAGATGGGTTGCCATCGACAATCTATCAGGTAACGCTTACACAGAAGATTTTAGGCTCAAGACATCGGCGATGCTATGGCTGTGCGGGCGAATGATGGACGAATTGCCAGTATGTCCCCTATGTTTTCAGGAGTTCTATTCAACAATAGACATGGAGTTTGATTGGACATATACAACTCAATGGGCTCACTATGAATGCATAGATACACTCAACAGAATGAGCTCATCCGAACAAAACATTTTCAACACAGCAAGAAAGTCTCTCGTCAAAATAATGAAATTTGGAAGCCATGACAGTGACCAACCTTATGAGCTAAAACGGCAGATTTTCGACTACTTCAATGTAAAACTTGATGTATGCCAACCAAACAAAAACGAAAATAGAGGAAGGTTATCACTACAATGAGAATTAAAAAATCAGGCACAAAAAAAACAGACTACTTAAGCGTAGTCCAGGGCGGACAAGGACGAGATGAAGATAACATAGTAGAGGCTGCAATGGCTGTACTTTTAGTTATCACGGTGGGAGTGGTTGTTATGGTCGCTCACTATCTAATCAATTTAGTTAAATAATTTACAGTGTTCAACAATTAACCAGGAGAAGCCTATAAGAATGACAGACAAGTACAACTTAGACAAATTAGACAGCCAAAGGTTAATCAATCAAACAACCGCATAAAGCGAAAGGAAAAGAAGATGGAGACAATGGAAAGTTACGACAAAGAACGGGAAGGACAAAGACACCTACTGGAAACAATAGGTAACACCGCATCATCACATGTAAAAAGTCTACTAAGTGAAGAAGGCTTTAAGATGCTCTATAAGAATAAGAAAATCAGCATCACACTAACTTTATCAGTTAGTCAATTCTCAAGTAAAGAATATGGATTTGATGGCTCTTGTAAGATTGATTCAAAAGAGACAGCAAAAGAGTTAGTTGAGTATGTCAGCGTAGATGATCAACTTGATTTAGGAATATAAAAAAATAAAACGCCGGGGCGTGCACTCTTGCCGACCCATAAAGGAAACAAACAATGACAGTGAAAATAAATAGCTTACACATAGAGAATGTGAAAAAAGTTAAAGCAGTAGTACTTCAACCCGGGGCAAACGGCTTGACAGTTATAGGTGGCAACAATGGAGAAGGTAAGACAAGTATTCTTGATTCCATTGCTTGGGGATTAGGTGGCAATAGAAAAGCCCCAACCAATGCCCAGCGAGATGAATCAATGACACCGCCACTACTCAACATCACACTAAGCAACGGGATAAAAGTTGAACGCTCTGGTAAAAATTCAGCTCTCAAAGTAACAGATCCAGCTGGTGCAAAAGCTGGTCAAGCACTACTTGATAGTTTTATATCAGAACTAGCTTTAGACTTGCCAAAATTCCTAAATCAGAATGCAGACAAGGCAAAAACTTTGTTGCAGATTATTGGTGTTGGTGATGAATTGGTTAGACTAGACCAGGAAGAAAAATCACTATTCCAGAAAAGACATTCTATTGGACAAATTGCAGACAGCAAAAAGAAACATGCAGCAGAAATGCAAGAGTTTCCTGATGTTCCAGAGCAACCAATTACAGCAATGGAACTGATTAAGGAACAGCAATCTATATTAGCTAAGAATGGCGAGAATCAACGTAAGAGAAACAATGTTAATGAATTAATAAGAGAGCATGATGTTTCTGTTGATAGGGTTATAGAATTAGAATCTAAAATGACTGAACTAATTAAACAACTTGATACTGCAAAAGATAAAGTTAGTCATCTGTCCAAGGACATTGAGACAGCAGAAAAAACAGCTGAGCAATTGCAAGACGAATCAACTACAGAAATAGAAAACAAGCTCAACGACATAGAAACAACAAACTCACAAATCAGAGCTAACATAGATAAATCTAGAGCACTAGACGAAGCTAACGAATACAAACAACAATATGACGGCTACAGCAATGAACTTGAGGATGTTCGCAAGAAACGCCTAGAACTGCTTTCAACAGCAAATCTTCCACTACCTGAACTAACTGTCAAGGATAGCACTTTACTCTACAAAGATAAAGCATGGGATTGTATGTCAGGAGCTGATCAATTAAAGGTTGCAGTTGCTATTGTTCGTAGACTTAACCCGAATTGTGGTTTTGTTCTGATTGATAAATTAGAGCAGATGGACCAAAAGACATTAACAGAGTTTGGCGAATGGCTAGAAACCGAAAAACTACAAGCAATCTGTACACGAGTTTCTACTGGTGAAGAATGTTCAATCATCATTGAAGACGGACTTCCACAAGGACAGTCATATTTAGACGTAACAAACACCCCTGAACCATCACCAACAGATGATGACCCTTGGGAACAATTTAAAAAATAAAATGTAAGGGCGGCATTCTTGCCGCCCCATAAAGGAAACAAAATGCAAGTAATAAGCGGAAAACAAGTCAAAGCACAAAGAGTAATTGTATATGGTCCAGAAGGAATTGGAAAGTCAACAATGGGAAGTAAATTCCCTAATCCAATCTTTATTGACACAGAAGGATCAACAGCCGAACTAAATGTTAACAGATTGCAAACCCCCAACAGCTGGACAATGTTAAAACAGCAAATACAATGGGCATCTAATCAGGGGTATCAAACAATTGTTATAGATACTATTGACTGGGCTGAAAGGCTCTGTATCATGCATATATGTGCATCACGTGGCATAGAATCACTTGGTGGAGGCAAAGACTACGGCAAGAGCTATAATCTACTAGCTCAAGAGTGGGGAGGACTTCTCAACTACCTAACAGATATCACATCAAAAGGTATAAATGTTGTTTTGTTAGCACACGCTCAAATGAAAAGAACTGATTTGCCAAATGAAATGGATTCTTATGATAGATGGGAACTCAAACTAGAAAAGAAGACATCTGCATTATCTAAAGAATGGGCGGATATGGTTCTATTTGTCAACTACAAAACAATTGTAATTGAGAATGAAGACGGCAAGCCCAAAGCACAAGGTGGAAAAAGAATGATGTACACCTCTCATCACCCATGCTGGGATGCTAAAAACAGAGTTGGAATGCCTGAAGAATGTACTCTTGATTATGCAAACATTGAAAAGTATATTCCAACAATTGCCACAGCTCAACCACAACAACAGCCACAAACACAGTCAACGCCTAAAACTCAAGACACTAAAAAAAAGGAGGTTAAACCACCGGTACAAGCTAAACAACCACCGCATCCCCAAAACAAACCAGTTGTAGAGTATGACGAAGAGCGTGCAGCAATTCAAGCTGAATGCATTAACAACCAACAACTAGCCGACCTTATGGCTTTGGACGGTATAACAGAAATTCAAATAAGAAAAGTAGTATCAGGAAAGGGAATATATCCATTTGAGATGGATATTAACGATTATGAGGATAAGTTTATCAACGGAATGTTAGTCGCTAACTGGGGCAAAGTAACAGCAGAAATCAAACAAAAAGGAATAGTATAATGTCAGACTGGGATGATTACACAACGGGTACAGATCCACAAGAAGAAAATCAACAACAAACAACAGGAACAGATGAATCACTAGACTGGAACATGGATCTAACAGAAGAAGATGCAACTCCGCCAGAAACTAAAGTGCTGCCAAAAGGTAGATATGCTTATATGATCACTCACTACAAGAGAGGCTTTCATGAAGCAAGTGCAAAGCTTCCTAAATGTCCACAAGCAATTGTTTCATTCAGAATCAGTCATGATGGGGAAAACGTAGAAGTTAACAAGTTCTTTTTTGTACACCCAAAAATGAAATGGCAAATTGCTCAACTCTGGACTTCCTGCGGACTACGCAAAAAAGGCGAAACTGTAAAAGCAGACTGGAATCAACTATCAGGCTCAACGGGGATGTGTGATATTGATATCAGAACATACAAAAAGAAAGATGGAACAGAATCTCAGTCTAACGACCTGACACTACTTCCACCTGACACACCGCAGACTACATCAACAGATGATAAAGACGGATTGCCATTCTGATGCAACTTCGCCAATATCAACAAGAAGCCCATGACTCAATCATAGAGTCATGGGACCAATTCGACAAGGCTTTACTAGTCTTGCCGACTGGTACAGGTAAAACAATTGTATTCTGTAAAGTTTCAGAAACAATGGTAAGCCGAGGATCTAAAGTTCTAATACTTGCTCACCGTGGAGAATTACTTGAACAAGCAAGAGACAAGATGCAAAAATCAACTGGTTTAGGATGTTCACTGGAAAAAGCAGAATCATCTTGCCTTGATGATTGGTTCAGGATAACAGTTGGATCAGTTCAAACACTTATGAATCCATCAAGGTTGGCACAATTCAAAAGAGATCACTTTGATGTGATTATAGTAGACGAAGCTCATCACGCACTTGCAGACAGTTACCAAAGAATATTTGACTACTTCATTAAAGCTAAAGTTCTTGGTGTAACAGCTACACCAGACCGTGGTGACATGAGAGAGCTTGGTAACTTCTTTGAATCACTAGCTTATGAGTACACACTACCGCAAGCAATTAGAGATGGTTTTCTTGTAAAAATGAAAGCATTAACAGTACCGCTGGAAATAGACTTGACAGCTGTAGCTCAACAATCTGGTGACTTCAAAGCAAGCGATGTTGCAACAGCACTTGACCCATACTTACATCAAATAGTAGATGAGATTATCAAGACTTGTTCAAACAGAAAAACAGTTGTATTTCTGCCACTAATAGCAACATCAGAAAAGATGCAATCAATGCTACTTGCAAAAGGTGTTTCATGTGCAGAAATAAACGGAAACTCAAAAGATAGAGCAGAAATACTTGAAGACTTTCACAATGACAAATACAAAGTCCTATGTAATTCAATGCTGCTAACAGAGGGATGGGATGAGCCTAGTGTTGATTGCATCATTTGCCTAAGACCTACTAAGGTTAGAAGTCTCTACTGTCAAATGATTGGACGTGGTACACGCCTATATCCTGGCAAAGAGAATCTTCTGATACTTGACTTTCTTTGGCATACAGATAGGCATGAACTATGTAGACCTGCACACCTGATTGCAGATGATAGCTTTGTATCAAACAAGATAACAGAGATACTAGCAGAATCAGGAACAGAACTTGACCTTGAAGATGTTGCAGAACAAGCAGCCGGAGATTGCATTGCTGACCGTGAAGAAGCGCTAGCCAAAAAACTAGAAGAAATGAGACGTAAAAAAGCCAAACTAGTAGACCCAGTTCAATTTGAAATGAGTGTACAATCAGAAGACCTGGCACACTACGAACCATCATTCGGTTGGGAAATGGCACCACCATCAGAAGACCAAAAGAAATACTTAGAAAAGGCTGGTATCTTCCCCGGTGACATCAACAACGCAGGCAAAGCAAGCAAAATCATTGATAGGCTCAAAAAGAGAAGCGACCTAAAACTAACAACTCCAAAACAAATAAGATTCCTCGAACAAAGAGGATTTATACACGTAGGCGGTTGGAAGTTTGAAGATGCTCGCAGAATGACAAACAGAATAGCCGGGAACAGCTGGAAAATACCAGCAGGAATAAACCCAAAACAATACAATCCAAACAAATAGGGGCGTGCAATCTTGCCGCCTTTTAAAGGAAACAAATGTTAGACATAATACAAAACATCAACCCATCATCATGCACTTATGAAGAATGGCTCACAGTAGGAATGGCAATATGTCACGAAGGTGGCACAGCTTCAGACTGGGAATCATGGTCAATGGGTGATACTACCAGATACAAAGTTGGCGAATGTTCCAGAAAGTGGAACAGCTTCAGATCAACAACACAACCTGTAACAGCCGGCTCACTCATCCACATAGCCAAAAACCAAGGCTGGACACCAAAACACTATGACAATAATGAAGTGTTAGAATGGGATAACTTAACAATAGATGCAGATGACGACTACGTCTTTATTGATTCCAACTGGTTAAAGACAGAAGAACACGAACTACAAGCACCAACAAACTGGAAACCAGCAAAAGAACTACAAAAATATCTAACAACACTATTCCAACCAACTGAATACGTAGGCTACGTAATTGACACATGGGAAAAAGAAGGATCATCACTACCAACAAAAGGAATATCAACACGCACAGCAGGAGAACTAACAAAACAACTCCAACAATGCAAAAACGATATAGGAGCGGTAATAGGTGATCATGACGAACAAGTAGGGGCGTGGATACGCTTCAATCCCCTAGACGGTAAAGGAGTAACAGACAACAACGTAACCGCCTTTAGATACGCCCTAGTCGAATCTGATACAGTAGAAACAAACCAACAACTCGCAATAATCAAAGAACTAGAATTACCTTGTGCTGCAATAGTTCATTCAGGAAACAAATCAATCCACGCAATTGTAAAAATAGAAGCCGATACATTTGAAGACTACAGAAAACGAGTAGATTTTTTATATAAAATTTGCAAAAAAAACGGCTTAGAAATCGACAGACAAAACCGCAACCCCTCAAGACTATCAAGAATGCCAGGAATAACACGCAAAGGACAAAAACAATATCTCATTGACACAAACATAGGAAAGAAAAGATGGGAAGAATGGGAAGAATGGATAGAAGAATTGAACGATGATCTGCCAGACTTCCAAAACTTTGCTACAGCTTTAAAGAACATGCCAGAACTCGACCCCATTCTTATTGACGGCCTATTAAGAATTGGACACAAAATGCTTATGTCTGGACCATCAAAAGCTGGAAAAACATTTGACATGCTAGAATTAGCAGTTGACATTGCTGATGGTTTATTGTGGCACGAATTCCAATGTATAAAAGGACCTGTATTATATTGTAATTTAGAAATATCAGGTCCATCTTGTCTTTGGAGAGCATCATCAATTGCAGATTGTGTAGGTTTAAAAAATCCTAAAAATATAGACTTTTGGAACCTAAGAGGAAACCAAATCAAAATGGACAAACTCGCACCTAAACTTATCAGAAGAGCAAAAGAAAAAGGATACGTAGCCATATTCATTGACCCACTTTACAAAGTAATTACCGGTGACGAAAACAGTGCAGAACAAATGGGCAAGTTCTTCAACATCTTTGACCATATATGTGCAGAACTTAAATGCTCAATGATCTACTGCCATCATCATAGTAAAGGTGATCAAGGCGGAAAGAAATCAATGGACAGAGCCAGTGGATCAGGAGTG
>Ga0307928_10001978_pt1 | contig 15680 bp, 22 predicted proteins | sample AceLakmetagen232_FD_201815 | JGI IMG/M metagenome (GOLD analysis project Ga0307928, IMG submission 201815) | Saline water microbial communities from Ace Lake, Antarctica - #232 | ecosystem: Environmental > Aquatic > Non-marine Saline and Alkaline > Saline | place: Antarctica: Ace Lake... | reverse complement strand
CTTTTTTATCAATATTCATTTTATCACAAAACCATTTATTATATATAACTCTGTATAATTTTGTTCCAAAATAATTTAATGTGTCGTTTTTGCTTAATTTATATTTTTTATCCATTATTTTTAACTTTCTTTCTATAAGGTTTTTTGGTGATTTGTTTCAACAATCTTTGTCTTTTATACAAGACTTCCATTATTTTTCTGTCTGATTCGGGACAAAAACCATCATAAATTCTTTTTATTGTGTTGCCAAATTCTTCATAGACACCTTCATAACTCATTCCATAACATCTTTCATTCAATTCTTTGCAGAAAAAAGAATGATTCATGCTTCCGTTAATTCCTCTGAACTGATTATATTCGACAATCAAATTTGGTTGAAACTTGAATATTGATTTCAGATGTTTTATTTCATGGAAAATTATTATTTCTTCCATTATTATTATGTCCTCCTCAATTCTTTTTCTTTGTTGTTTTCATAATATTTTTTTCTATAACCCCTTAATTTGTTATTTTAAGTATGACACACTATTGATACTTGTCAAGAAATAGTTTGGTATTTTTTAAAATTGTTGGGATTTCCTTTAGGAAAGATTGTTTAGTTCTTTGAGCTCAGAGTATTTGAAACCTTCTTGTTTTCTCATCCAATTAGCAAGATTCCTAATATGTTGACCGATGAAGCATTTAGTTATATCAGCCGTTTCAATGATTATATCATTCTCTGTCTTGACGTAGACCGTCATTTTGGTTGTACTAAACCACCAGTGTCTTGTTTTGCTCATGTGGTTATTGTAACATATTCTTCCTTTAGGGAAGTTTAGAGTTTTGGGTGAGCTCTGGGAATTATCTGGATTTTGGGTTGGTTTTTCTTGGAAAAAGAATTAAAATTGGAGGTTTTTCTTTTATAATTAATATTTATAAAAAATTATAAGAGTTTATAGGTAGTGATTTTGTTAATTAAAATACATGTTTTGAATATGACAAGACTCACCTTTCAGTGGAATAAACTCACCTTTCAGTGGAATAAACTCACCTTTCGGTGGAATAAACTCACCTTTCGGTGGAATAAACTCAAACTTGACAAAACATGAGTTTATAGTTATAATAATATCAAATAAAAAAAGGTGATAATATGAAAACGAATTATACTATACCTCAGTGTAGGAAAGAAATCATTAAAGTTTATAAAAACAGATGTCAATATTGTTGTGAAGTTAAATTGGACGGTTCTCTTCATATTGACCATATTGTTCCAAAATCTCAAGGTGGCAAAGATGATATATTAAATTATACTTTAGCTTGTAAGAATTGTAATTTGAGAAAATCTGGAAAAAATTTATTAATTGCTTATAGAGGATTATTACTTTCAATAGCCGAAAGTAAGAAAAAACAAATTTTGAAACTCATAAAATTAAAAAATAATAATAAAAAAATAATAATAAAAAAGAAATCAAAAAAACAAGAAACTGTATATATAAAATTTGAAATATTAAAATCAAGAAACATTGTTTTTCAAAGCAATAAATTAATTAATGCAAAATATAAATTAACTTTATTGGAAACTAAAGTAATGTTATATATCATAAGTATTATTCATAAAGATGATGTTAAAAACAAAAAATATAACATTAAATTTTCTGATGTTTTCAAAACCAAAGGTGGAAAAAATTATAAATGTCTTGAAAATGCTCTTTTAAATCTTGTCGATAAAGAAATAACAATTGAAATAAATAAAAATTCATTCCAAACTTTCAAATTATTAGAGCATGTGGAATTTAAAACAAGTGAAGAATTTCTTAGATATGCGATTGTAACGCCTAATCTCAATTTGTTTAATTTGATTTTTAATTTAAAAAAATGTTTTACTAAAATGAAAATGTGTATATTATTAAAATTCAAAAGTTTTTATTCAATTAGGCTTTATCAACTTTTGAAATCATATCAAGTTATAAAAAAAAGAATTATAACTATTGATTGGTTGCGTGATAAATTTGAATTAAAAAATAAATATGTGGGTATGAAAAATTTTAAAAAACGTATTATTGAAGAATCCATTAAAGAAATAAATGCTTTTTCTGATATTGAAGTTTCTTATAAAAATATAAAAAATGGACGTTCAATTAAATCTATGGAATTTACAATAAATAGTAGGAAAAACAATGAAAAATAAAACAAAGATTGTCAATAAAAACGATATTATAGAAACAAAAATGTGTGCAATGACTGTATTTGAAAAAAGAACATTATTACTTGCTATGGCTCAAATAATAGAAGGTGATGGAGATTTAAAAAAATATTATGTAACAATAGAAGATTTATCTAAAATTTTCAAAATTGACCCTAATCATCTTTATAACGAAGCTAAACATATAGATGAAACTTTGGGAGGAAAAAAGATTGTTACAAAATACAAAGATAAAAATGGCGTTTTGAAAAGCAAAACAAATCCTTGGTTTAAGGAAGTAAAATATGATGGCAAAGGTGTAATATCAATTATTTTCAATGACATTTTAAAACCTTCTCTAATAAAATTAAAAAATAATTTTACAATTCTTTATTTAGAGAATATGATTGAATTGAGAAGATACCATTCTTTAAGACTTTATGAACTTCTTTATTCATACAGAAAAACGGGGTGGAGATATTTTGAGATTTGTGAATTAAAAGATTTTATGGGTTTTGGCGACAAAAATTTCAAAAAATATAACAACTTCAAAAGAATAATAGTTAAATCCATAACAGAAATCAACAAAAAAACTGATATAAATGTAAGATTGGAAGAAATTAAAAAATCCAGAAAAGTCATTGCATTAAAATTTAAAATAACTACAAAACCAAAAACATCATCAGATGAAAAAATAGAAGAAAAATATACTAAAGAAGATTCCAATCCAACATATAACAATTTGCCATATAAAGAAAAGAAAATGATGAATGAATGTTTTGATCGTTGCCACGGCAACTGCGGTGCGTTTAAATATGGGAACCCAGAAGAAAAAAGATGTATAGTATGCAAACAAATTAATGGTACCAAACCCAAACCCAAACCTCCAAAACCAAAACTAACAGAAGAGGAAAGAGCAAAAAGAAAAACAGCTTACGAAAAACGCCAGGCTGAGGATGAGAGGATGAAGATAATGTTTGATAAAAATTTGTAATATAAAAAAGAAAGGAATTAAAATGAAAATCCTTGTTGCCTGTGAAGAAAGTCAAACTGTTTGTAAGGCTTTTAGGAAATCTGGTCACGAAGCTTATTCTTGTGATTTACTTTCTCCTTCTGGTGGTCATCCAGAATGGCATATACAGCAGAACGTAATTGAAATACTCAATCTTGATATTTGGGATATGGTTTTAGCTTTTCCACCTTGCACTCATCTTACCTCGTCTGGTGCTCGATGGTTCAAAGAAAAAATAGCTGATGGAAGACAGCAACAGGGCATTGATTTTTTCATGGAATTTGCTAATTGTAAGTGTGATAAAGTTGCTATCGAGAATCCCATTGGAATAATGTCAAACAGGTATAGAAAACCAAATCAAATAATTCAACCGTGGATGTTCGGAGAACCATACCAGAAGTCAACCTGCCTGTGGTTAAAGGGACTTCCATTACTACATAGTATCGGGCAGGGAACAAAAATGCTGGAGATTACCACCTAGAAAAGACAGGGCGAGATTAAGAAGCATTACTTATCAGGGAATTGCAGATGCCATGACAAAATTTTGGAACTAAACTTGACACTTATCAATTTTGTGGTATGATTATGTGAATGAAACAAGAAGGGTGATGACAATGTTAGAACGAAAACAAAAAACTATTAGTGATAAACAAACAGAATTGATAGCTAATGCAGCATTAAAAATATGTAACAAAAAAAATATTGAAGTATATTCTGAATTCCAGAACATATGTAAAATGATATATGATAATTTGACAAAAGGGAAAATGACTTGGAAAGATATTAAAAAATATCTTGTTGGTGAAATAAATTCACTTCCAGAAAAAATTCCTTGGTATGATAGGGATGAATTATATAATGTGTATTGTTTTATACATGCGGATATAATTGAATCGTGGGAAGATCTTTACAATCATGTTATATGGTTCATAAAATATATGAAAAAAAGAATAGAAGACCCTGATGATGTTCTTTATAGAGAAACATTTTACAATAATAAAGTTGATATAAGAAAAAATATATTATATTATAAATGGCAGATTACAAGAGATTTCAAAAATATTGACTTTCATAATGTTGAGGTGAAACATTTACCCGACAGGGAAACTCCTACAACTTTTATAGAATCTAAAGATGATGATAAAATTCCACATGTATCTATTGATTATTATTTATATACTAATCTTGATATTGAAGACAGAGAATATACTCAAGAAATAGCTGTAATATTCTGTATATCCAAAAACGAGAAAAAAATATTATTGGATGATAAATATAAGAATCTTTGTGAACTTTACAAAGATGTAATAATCATATTTATTTAAAATTAAAGAAGGGTGATGATGATGAATACCAAAAAAGCAATTACAATTATGGGAGCAGTAAATATAATAAGTGTATTATGTATAATAATTTCAATGAGTATTATTCAGGATAAGATTAATGGAAGATTTGCAGTAATTGAGAAGGAATTATTAAATGTAATTGTCAATTATGTTGTAACTAAAGTTGATAGTGAAATGATATTTGATAACATAATATCAACTGAGTTTAAAATAGGGTCGGATACATACAGTGTATTAATCAATTGCAGAGTATCCTGTTTTCTAATCAAAAATCAAATAGAATTATATTTGAGAAGGGGAATTGAAATGTTTAATAATTCCAACAATTTATTCAAATGGAAACCAGTTGAGGTAATTAAGGCGAAAGAAACAGAATCAAATCAATTTGAAACTAAATCATGCACTCTCTGTGAATCAGAAATAGGATTAGCACAAACTTCGAAAAACGGGAAAGATTTCTGTTCATATGAATGTTGTTCAGATTACCATCTTGACGAAATCAAAACATTGCCAGAATTCAAATCTGTGATAATTGAATTGAAAGATGAAATAAATAAATTGAATTTAAGGATAATGGAACTTGAAAAGAAAGGGTAATCAACATGAAAGACGAAATAAACTACAAAAAAATGACTAAAGTTCAATTAATAGAAATAATAAGAGGGCAGATAGTATTGACGGATCATTTTAGAAAAAAAGTCGATAAATACGATACTGCCGAGTGTGAAGCGTGGGAGAACAACAAAGAAATCAGATTCAAACTCAAAATGGCATTAGAATCAAACGAAAAACTTTTACAAGGACTTATGTTGGATGCCAATGTCAATTTGCAAGTTGATTGGGGTAATTAAATGATAAAACTAATATTCAAAATAATATTCTCACCGTTCACACTGTTCATGAAGGTCGTTAAGCATGGCAAGAAATTAAAAAAAGGGTTGAGTTGCAATCGAAAAAGGAGAAAACAATGAAAATACACATATTAAAAATTCACCCGGAATATTTTAAAAAAGTTTGGGATAGAGAAAAAACATTTGAGTTAAGAAAAAATGACAGAGATTTTAGAGCTGGTGATGCTTTGATTCTCAAAGAATTTCCTGATAATAAAAAATATGGAATCAGATCCATTGGAGCAAATATATGTTATATATTGGAACATTACGATGGTATTGAAGAAGGTTATTGCATTTTGCAGTTAAATAATATTATTAATAACAATATTTTAGAATCAAAAGATGTGGTGTTGGAGGTAAAATTATGAACAAAAAATTACAAGAAATTTTAGACAAATATTCAATCAAGCAAAAACAAGTCAACACATCTGAACCAAACAAAATTAATTATAGCGTTGAGTTTAAATTGGAAATTGTTAAAGATATTAGTTTGCAAACTGAATATGCAATTAAATTCAAAGAAGATTGTATTATAGATTTGTTTAAGAAAATCATAAAGATTGCTGATGGATTGAAAGATTTTTTATATGAAAAACCAAATGGAGTATTCAATGATTTTGAATTATTAGATTTCTTGAAAAAGAATAACAGAGAATTAGGAAAAGAAAATCACAAACTAAAATCAGAAATCAGCGACCTGAAAATGAAGTTGCAAATATTATCAGATTGTCATTCTGGCGTTTCACGATTACTGGAAGATGAGTATGACCAAGGAACCGTTAACATTGGTGAAGCCTTGGTTGATGGAAAAAAGTTATGATTCAATTAGAAGAAGGTTGTAAGAGTGCAACTTATTTCAGGGCAAAAGTAAATAATTTCATAAACAAAAATGGAGATTATATATCAAAAACATCTTTTGTTGTAATGAAAAGGAAATCTTGTAATTGTGTAGGCTGTACTGATTTTTACAACTTGTTCAAGGAACAGCACGAAGATTACGGCGAAGTATTAATTTCCGATGGTGAAGCTGTTGATGATGCCATTTATTTTCTTTCAGCTGAAGAAGAATATATAGAAAAAAACGCAATTGGAGAAGAAAATTATCGGTGGCAATTTAAATTTGAAAGGGGTGAGAGTTAATAATGAAAGAATTAACTATTCCTGAAAAATTCAAATATTCTTATGAAATAACCGAAATTATGAAGAGAAGTCTTGATTCAAAATTTCATTCAGAGCAAATAATTAGAAATTATCATATTTATGATGAAATAAAATTAAAGGATTCTAAAAATAAAACATTCATAATTTCAGGCTATGAAATTAATACAAGTCTTTTTAACGAAATTACAATTCAAATATCGTCTAAAAAAGATTATGATAAAATTTTAGATATTTGTAAAATATATCAGAACGAAAAGAGGACAAGTAATATGAAAAAATATAGAAAAATAACAGAAGTTATCTTTGCAACAGAAATAACAGATGAAGTTTTTGATGGGGATCATCCTAATCCACTTCATGTCAAAGGGGTTACTTATAATCCTGCAAATAGAACAGTTATTATAGTTGGAGTCCACGGTTTTACTGCGATAGGCAATGTAGGAGATTTTATATTAAAGTCAATTAATGGCGATTTACATATAATTTCTAGAAGTATGTTTTTGATTTTATATGAAGAAATCGAACAATGAAATATGACGAAAACTCATATTTTGAGAAACACGGAGAAGTCAGAATTCATATTCATTTGACAGATAATAAACTGAACATGGATATATCTAATCGTGACAAATTCCTTGCTCAGCTTAATGATGGAGAAGTATTTGAGTTGTGGAATGTTTTAAATGCTATGGTGAAAAAACAAGATAAGAAAAAGGTTAAAAAATGAAAATACTTTTGAATTTCAAAGAATTCATTCAAGCAGTGATTGAAAAGAAGTTGAACATAAAGAACCTTGAATATCGAGTTTGCAACTGGTCGGAAGATGGCAATTTTTTAAAAATATATAAGAAATATAACAACGGCATGAAAGATGATGGTCGAAAATGTTTTGAAGTTAATATCGACCTTGATGATTCACTTGATAATTTAGTTGAACTGATGAAATATTTGAAAATAGAAAAGGGGAAATAAAATGAAATTAACATTATTCATTATAATTTTGGTGCTTGGCATCAACGAATGTTTGAAAGCGTTGGATGAATGGGATTATATTAAAGCTGTTGAAGTTTGGGATATGTGATATAAAATGGCTGAAAAAGATTTTAAAACAATAATAAGCGGTAGAGGTTTTGGCAAAAATGCAAAAATGGAAGACCTTGTTGAAAAGCTTAAAGATAATGGCGAAGAAGTAGTAAGAATTCGTGCGAGAAAATGGCATCCTATTGACAATCTTGAATTGTATAAAGAAATAATGGAAAAACCCAAAAAGTTTGTCATAAGAAATCGGGCTGATAAACTTTTCGTTGACTTGTGCAAAAGAGTGGGAATTGAACAAGAGGACATCGACACCTTCTTTTTCTGAATATGTTATAATAGATGTAAATAAATATAAAATTGATCGAAAGTGAGTTATAATATTCTATAACTCATTTTTGTAAGCTTAAAAGGAGTTATAATGGCAACTAAAAAAAAATCTGAATCTGCTATTTCCATAGAGAAATTGTGTGAGAAAGAAAAAAAACAGGTAACAGCTGAGTTGATAGCAAGGGGTTTGAGTCCTAAACAAATTCAACAAGCAGTTGGAATAACAGATAATCAAATTGAAGAATGGCTTGCCAATGATGATTTTAAATATTTCGTTGAGAATATCATTCAGGTAAGACTCGTTAAAATAGAACAGGCTAAAAATAAATCAGATGAAATACTTATGCAAGGTCTTGATACTCTGTCTATTGTTCAAGCTGCTATAATGAATATGACGGCTAAAATAGGTGTTTCCGTTTCTAAATTAGCAACTGATAAGGATTATGTTTTTAATAAGTCCGACCCCGATATAGTCTTTAAACTTATTGGAATGATGAGAGAATTGAAAAAAGAAATTAATGGATTGCAATTAAGAAATCTCCATCTTCAATCTGATGGACCAGAGAAAATTAACGCATTAAACGGCAATTGGTCACCCAATGAATCAATCAGAGTAATTAAATTGGTAGAACGGATAGAAGAAGTTTCGATAGAACAAGGTATTCCTTTGGATACAGCACGTAAAATGATTCTGAAAAAAATTGAGATAACTGATTTATAATATGTTGAAAAAAAATGACGAAGAAATAATAGGATGCTCGCAAAGAGAATTTCAATTACTTCAAGAACTAATGGATAATCCTAATACCTTTGACAATAAATATGATTCTCTAAAAGATTCTCAGATATTAGCTGAATCTATAACACCAGAAGAATTTATAACTAATCCATATTATCTTGGTAAGGGTGCTGAAAATTTATGGGATAGAAATAAAGAAATTTTTATTGAGGTAGCTTCAAACAAAAAAATAGAAATAATCGTTTTGACAGGTTCTATCGGATGGGGTAAAGGTTATCTTGGTTCTGTTTTTTATGCTTGGTATCTTTTTGAGTTTTTAAGACACAAAATTCCTCAAGCATTATGTGGATTATCAAGGAATTCTGCAATGTATGGAACTATAACATCGAAATCGGCTACACATGCTAAAAAATCCTTTTATAAAGAAATTCGTGGAATGTTAAGGCTTTCACCTTTCTTCTCCGAAAAAAGACCTTTTGATAATCATTTGAAATCTGAATTATTATTTAGAAATGATAATCATGGTGAAATATCTATTATGCCATCAGCTCCAGATGCAATAGCTGACATCGGATTAAATTTATTTTTATGTTTACTTGATGAAATATCTTTCATGGATATTATTACTGATTCTAAAAGAGCTGAACCGGGCAAAAAAACATATGACCAAGCACAGAGATTGTTTGAAAATCTGAGAAAACGTATTAGAAATAGAACAGATTTATACGGTCAGGTAATGGGAAAATTAATTCTTACTTCATCAGCTAATTATGAAGGTGATGCAATAGACCAGATTATTAAAAAAAGAAAAGATGACCCCACTATTGTAATAATCGAAGAAGAAGAAATAAACACAAGACCAGGTGCTAGAAATCAACCTAGTTTTTTTTGTTTTCTTGGTGATATTGAGAAGAAAATTCCACCTGTAATGTTTAATGACCCTGAAGAAATCAAAAATTATCCTGAAGATTTAGTTAGACAGGTAATGGGAAAATATAAAACAGATTTTGAGGATAATATTTATGGAGCTATAAGAGATGTTTTGGGTATAAGAACTTCCATAAGTTCTCATTTGTTTCCTGACAAGAGTGTTGTCGATAGAATTTTTGTCGGTCAAAAAGAAATATTTCCTAAAGTGACTAAACTCGATAACATCCCAGAACTTGTTAAAAAAATAATTCCATATCTAAATCTTGATTATAATTATGCTATTCATTTTGATTTATCTAAAAATAAATGTTTTGCTGGAATGGTACTTTCAAGGGTAACTGGTCTAATCGAAGAAAATGAATCAAAAGAATTTAATGATGAATTAGCTAACAGAGCTTTAATATCATGTGATTTTCTTATATCTATTGATAAAGATGATTTATTGGGAGAAGTATCTATACCAGCTACGGAAGAACTTGTTTTTGAACTTATTAATAAAGGTGTTCAAATATCTTCTGCAAGTTGGGATGGCTTTCAATCACAAGGTTCAAGGCAAAGATTTGAGTCTATTATAAGGAATTGTGATATTTTAGCAATTGACCGAGACAAAGATATATATTATAATATATTGAGAATTATGAATCATGGTCGTTTAAAATGTAGTTTTCATAAAACGGTAGAATTAGAATTAAAAAGTTTGTTGGATCTTCCTGGTTCTAAAAAAATAACTAAAGGTCAATGTGGCAGCAAGGATTTATCCGATGCTTTGGCTTCAAGTGTTTGGCAATTATGTGAATATATTAAAGATTTTACATCAAATTCATTTACCGAGTTTGATTTTTATGAAGCAAATAGTTATAATGGAAGTAGTGGAAAAAAATCAGATGAAATTCATGGGAATAGAATAGCAAATGACAAACCATGGTAAGGACTGAAAATGTCAAAAAAAAATAAGAAAAAAAAGACTAAAATAAACGATGTCATAAAATCTTTCCAGAAAGTTGAGAGAGGGAGTGGAACATCACCTTTTGATTTAGGTGAAATGGCAAGATCCATACTTCCACAGGACTTTGGAAAGAAAGATGAATACATCAATCCTGACAAACTTGTGAGAAGTAAAAGCTATGATGTATTTGATGATATGCTTCGTGATGATGCTATATCACCACTGGTTAAACTCAAAAAAATGTTGACATTAGCCTTTGAATATAGAATTGTTCCTTATGACAGTGATGAACAATCCAGAAAAAAAGCTGAATTTGTTTCATGGGTATTAAGTGAGTTCATGGATAGGTCTATTTTTAAAGCGTTTTGGCATGTCATTGACCATGAATATTATGGTTTTAGTTTGACAGAAATAATATGGAATATAATTGAAAATGGAGAATATAAAAATTCAATAGGTATAAGTAATCTAAAAAGCAAACCACAAAAATCATTTATATTCAATCCAGACGAATACGGAAATTTGACAGGTTCCAGAGCTTTAAAACAAGTTATAAAAGGAAACATGAATCAAGAAAAGTTTTTAGATATTAATAAATTCTTACATCATGTTTATAATCAAAGAAACGAAAATCCTTATGGTAATTCTCATCTTTCTGATGTTTATAGAGCATGGTGGTGTAAAGATGTTGTTTATCATTTTTATACAAAACATCTTGAAAAATGGGGAAGTCCAGTAATTGAAACTTTAATACCACCAAATTTAAAAAAGAAAGATAAAATAAGAATAGCTAAAATACTTGATTCTTTTCAGAACGGAACAAGTTTTTATCACAGAAATGATGTAGAATTTAAAGTGTGGAAAGTAATGCCACCAAGTCAGTATGTGAATGCTATTCAACTATTCAATACAGCTATAAGCAGAGGTCTTGGTGTTCCCGACCTTTTAGGGTTCACAACAACAGGAAGTGGTTCATTCGCATTAGGGAAAGAACAAGCAGCTTTATTCTATGGTTTAGTTGGCGTTGACAGGGATTCACTTGTAGATTTAATCAATTACGATTTGATTCCTCGTCTTGAAGATTATAATTATGACCCCAATGGGAAATATTCTTTCATGGAAGTTTCCAGAGTTAAGATAAAAGATTTCACAACTGTTTTAGATATATTCAAAGGAAGTTATGAAGCAGCAGGTTATAATCCAGCTCATCTTCCTGATTTGAACAGATTCAGGTCACAACTTGGTCTTGATGAACTTTTGCCCGGTGCTGAATTTGAAGATTATCTTGATTCTTGGAATGAAGTAAGAAGAATTGGAAGAGGGCAGGATATTGAAGAAGATATAATTGTAGAAGATGAAAATGTTCCACCACCACCTAAAGATGAAATGCCGAATGATACTGACAAAGAAATAAGTGCTGCTAGACATATTGAAAAACTTAGAAAACAATATGCTGGAAATTATGCTGTTGATGTTGGAAAAGATTTTGATGAACTCGCTGGACAATTTGAAAATTCCATAGCGGGCGGTCTTAATGGATTAGCCGATGCTGCTTTGCGTGAAGTAATGGCTTCATGGAATGATGATGATGTGGAAATATATTCTAAAGTATTAGAATTAGATAAAAAAACAGATTTGTCAAAAAAAATAAATATAGCTCATAAAGAAGCTCACAAACGTGGGATGAACTCAGCATTAAAAGAACTAAAAGACATAATGGATGAATCGGGGGAAGAAAACAATGAATGAAAAATGTAACAGATGTAACCAAACATCAGGATTACTTTCTGATAATGGAATGTGTTTATCGTGCGTTAATGATATGAAAAAAAAAGAATCTGATGATGTAAAAATAGAAGATATTAATATTCAGCAACCAGTTAATCAAATGAGATGTGCAAATTGCAATGAAATAGCTGGAGTTGTCAACGATAATGGTTATTGTCTTAAATGTAGCGATGCCAGAACAGAACCCGATATGATAATACCGAATTCATACGTTTCAGAACCTAATAAAGTATGTAATTCATGTGGAGCAAGTTCTAGTTCACCAAATGTTTATATTAATAACGAAGGTATATGCCGACAATGTAAACTTGAAAATCAAGCTGAATTGATAATTGATAGTCATAATAAAGATAAACCAGAAGAAATAAAGAGAACGCCTGTTATAAACTTGAAAATTTATGACCCCGAAAGAGAACAGGCTAGATTGTTTGATATTCAAGTTCAGAAAGAAGAAATCGCTAAAACCACAGAGTTGTTGCCAATAACTAGATATGAATTTGATTGTAAAACAGGAAGAGAAATTGATACTGTTTTCCATGAAGGTGAAGAAGATGACGATGATGAATAACAGTAATTGAGGTGATTCTATTGAGTGTATCCAATGGTAAAATATTAAAATTCAAATACGATGAAGAAGAGTGGGATGAAACAATTTCAAAAGCTCAGGCTGATGCTTGGGCGTTTAAATTTTATCGTGAGAGTAGAAAAGCTATGCTTGACGGTATAGCCAGAAACTTTGATAAAACTCAGTTTATGGATAAACTTGAAGTTGCTTATGAAGATTTAATAAGAGCTGACAGATCACAAGTTGCTTTCGCCACAAGTATTAATACGGCTTACAATCAGGCTAGATATCAAGAGTTTATGAAAGCTCCTTCAGTTGAATATTTGATTTATGTTGCTATTCTTGATAAGAGAACGACAGAATTATGTGAGTCATTACATGATACAATCTTCACAAAAGAAGAAGCTTGGGCATGGATTCCACCTAATCATCATTTATGTAGGTCATTATTATCAATTTATAGAATGAACAAAAGAGAACGTGATGGTTCAATGCCTGTTGTTACCATTACATCTGATGAAGCAAATGAAATAGAAATAATTCGTAAAGAAGATAGACTTGTCGGATTCAAAGGAATTGAAAAAAAGATAGTTTTGAGTCCTATGGCTCTTGGAGCAGCATTTGACAAAATAGGTAATGTTTCACCTAAAAGGCTCAGTGTTATAGCTGACAGACATGTTAAACGAGTTGCTAAGGTTTTACCCTCAATGACTGGAAGATTACCTAAGAATGAACGTGATGAATTTTTGAATAGAGTGAATAGTAGTTTAATTTTGCCAGTTTCACTTTTGAATAATACATCAAATTTTATTCCCACTTTTTTCCCTCGATTGTCTATTCAGATGAAAGAAGAATTAAAAGATGAAGAAAAAGAAACGAAAATAGATTTCTCAGAACTTTATAATTTATATCTTGATGACGTTGAAAGTTATGAAACACTTTTAAGCGTTTTGGAAGAAAGAGGAATTTTTTAATTTAATATATTTTTTTGTAACATTCATATTCTTATTTTATGGGTGTTTTGCTAAGCTCAAAGGAGGAAAAAGATTATGCAATTTAGAAAACTTTTTATTTTAATGATTTTATGTATGGTGGTGGCAGCAACTATTGTTTATGCTGATGAAACAACCAATTTTACAGAAAAACAAATTTTGAATATGACATTTGACCAAAATACTAATACAACAATGATGGGAACTCCAGTGGGAACTCCAATGACTGTTGCTTTTGATGGAACTCAGCCTGTGAATGTTTCGGGAATAGAAATTGGAAGTATAGAAATTACATTTCCAGCTGTTCAAACAGTTGATTTTGACGGAACTCAACCTGTATCTGGTACTTTCTATCAAGTCACACAACCTATTTCTGGAGCAGTAACAACTTCTGGAACATCTACTGTAACTCAGGCAGGGACAGTCAATGTAGCAAGTGCTTCTACATTGGAAGTTAGTATTGATGACCATATCCCAATAAGAGCAGAAATAAGGAATATTGTTGATGTTGACCAGACTGCAAGAACCCTTGAACTTGTAAGACCTTCAACAACTACTGGGGCAACTCAAATTGGATTAGCAAATGTTCCTAAAGAGTGGATACTGATGAATATTGATGCTACAAATTCTGTTTTCTTAGATACTGCGAGTCCCGCTTCTGCTTCTGATTTTGAATTAAAAGCAGGTCAAAGCATTTTAGGAAAAACAGGAACACAGATATTTTATATATTTTCTACCGATTGGGTGGAAGTTCAAATAATGGGCGAATATTAAGGAGGACAAAATGAAATTAAATACTAAACAAATAAAACGAAATATATTCATACTGCTTCTTCCTTTTTTGGTAATCATTATGGGTGCTGGAATTGATTCTTATTTTTTCAGTGCAGACCAGATAAATGAAGGAACATTAAATAATGATCGATTAAACGCAACCGTATTTACTTCAACTGCTGAAGTGGAATTAGTTTATTCAGGTGCAGATGGTATGTCAAAAATCGGAGCATTTACTGGTAATGCAGGTGTTGACACACTCGACGAATTTATAGCGCATGCTGTTCCATCGTGGCGATTGAAAGAAACATTTACTGTGACGTACGCCACGGTTGCACCATTTGGTCTTGGTATAGAATGGACAGATGGTTATTCTTTTGATGCCGATAGTCAAGAAGGTGTTATTTTATGGAGTGCTGGAACTGGAACTGTTACTGATAATGATACAACTTATCTATATCAAGATACTGGCGATCCATACACATTGAAATTGACAACAACTCAAATACATGCTTCAGACCTCGATCAGATTGAAATAGCTCGATTCTGGGCGGTTAATAATAGAATTTATGCTTCATTTGTCAATCCAGAATTACACAAATCAACAAAAACTATATATCATGGTCTTGATACGTTCTTTCCTGTTCTTGTTGAAAGTGGAATGATAACAAGCGAAGATGTGACAGGTGGAAATGATCTTGATGTTATAATGACTGCTGGTGATTGGTTTCAGAGTCTGAAGATAGAGCGTTCTTGTCTTGAAATTAAAAGTCAGGATTCTTATCTTGTTCGTTGGTATCAAGTCGGTGGTGTATGGCTCGAAGATACATCTTCAGTTGAGATAGATGCCACGCAATGGATTTCAGGTGGAAACTTAACTGGGACAAACAACAAAAAATATTATAAATCATACTTTGTAACAGATTGTAGTCATATCCACTGGATATATCCATCGACTCAATATGATAATCTTGCGGAAGCAATCGAAGGACCACTTGACGATGGACC
>Ga0307928_10001977_pt1 | contig 15682 bp, 22 predicted proteins | sample AceLakmetagen232_FD_201815 | JGI IMG/M metagenome (GOLD analysis project Ga0307928, IMG submission 201815) | Saline water microbial communities from Ace Lake, Antarctica - #232 | ecosystem: Environmental > Aquatic > Non-marine Saline and Alkaline > Saline | place: Antarctica: Ace Lake... | reverse complement strand
GAGACTAAAATAAAATGAAAAAATATAAAATAACTATAAGAGGGATTAATGTTCCTATAATTTGGAATGTTATGAAAAAAGAACTACAAGATGAGTTAAAAGAATTAAAAAAAGATGAAATGGGAGAATGGGAAATTGATAAAAAAAATTGGAGTAGAAAAGCAGAATTTAATGAAAACGGAGAAGTTATAATACCTGAAAGATGGTTTAAATCAGCTATTGTAGATAGCTGTAAAAAAAATAGAATAGTTCCTCATTATGCTACTAGGAAAAATGCGACATACACAGATTATATTAGATCTTTTATGATTTTCAATATAGGTAAATGTGTTTGTAAACAAGATGAATTAGAAGAATATGGAGCTTTTGTTGGAGCACAAGGAATGAATAGTAATACAAAAATATGGAGAGTTAGACCTATGATTTCACAATGGGAAGCAACATTTGAAATTGTAGATGCTGCAGAAAGAATAAAAATAAGTGAATTAAAAGAAATTATTGAATTTGCTGGAATGATGATTGGATTAGGAGATAATAGAATTAATAATTTTGGTAGATTTGAATTAATTTCATTAGTGGAGGTAAAAAATGGTGAATGAAAAATTATCAGAAAAAAAGGAAGAAATTCAAGATATGGGATTAGATAAGATAAAAAATTATTTTGAATTAGGAACAGAAAAACTGGTTAATTTAAAAGCAGAACAACTAAAACATCTTCATAATATGGCAAGATTAGGTATGCAATTTGAAAAGGAGATGAATTTAACTAAAAGAGCAACTGATATGAATTTTGTAAGAGTAGGAAAATTAATAACAGAAAATAAAGAAGAGCTGAAAAAATATATCAAAAGAACATTACCAGAATATACCTAATCATATTTATTTACGGTATGGTCCGGTGTGGTTTGGTGAGGTAAGGTTAGGTTTGGAATTTATATTTATATTTATTTTCCGGTGTGGTTAGGTCTGGTAAGGTTTGGTTAGGTTTGGTTAGGTTTGGTTTTAAATTATATTTATTTAAGGTGAGATATGGTGAGGTATGGTGAGTTTGGGTTCGGTTTGGCGAGGTTTGGTTTTAAATTATATTTATTTTAGATGAGTTTTGGTTTGGTGCGGCATGTTGAGGCAAGGATTGGTATGGTTTGGATTTTAAAATAATTAGGAGGAATAAAGAATGAACAACGATTTTAATGATTTAAGGAGTACTGGATTACAAAAAAATTCAGTGCCAGTATCAGTGCCAATCTTATTAGAATCTTACAAGTGGAATCCTATACCAATAGGAAAATTAAAAGCTAGTAATAAAGATTCTCTTATAGAAATGATAATTGAGTTAAACAAAAAGCACAATAATTTCATAAGAGATATACAGATTTTAATAGATATTGCAGAATAAAATATATATGAAAATATATAGAAAGATATATATACTAGTTATGATATTTAATAATATATGATAATTAACCAAAGAGCAAAGGGAATACAAGTACAAGTAAAAGATACAATATCAAAAAAATCTAAATCTTTTACAGTCCACGGTATGTCTTTTGATAAACTATTTTGCAAATTACTTTTTTATGCAAGTCAATTAGCTAAATTTACAAGTATTAAATTAGTATGTTATAAAAAAAAGGAAAAGGAGAGTGAAACAGATGAAACCAATGAGAAAACTGAGTGAAACTGAACTAAAACTTAGTGAGAAAAATTTAAAATTATCACAGAACCAAGTTGATTTTTTAAACCGAGAAATAATTTCTATTAAACACAATATAGAACATCAAATAATGTTTAATGCTGATGTTGCTATGAAAGAAAATCAAAAAAGATTAAAAGCAATAGAGTCTGAAATTTATCAATACAACGCAGTTATAAAAACACTAGAAGTACAAATTAAAGATGGCGTTGAAATAAAAGACAAAGAGGTGAAAGAATAATGACAGAAATATTTAGAGAGAGAAAAGAGTCTGAAAGGAATTTGAATGAAGGTGGATTTAAAGATATAAGAACATGGAAAAAATCTGATGTTATGCAATTATCTTTAAAAGAAATGGCTAAAGTAGAACATGAATGTACTTCAAAACAAAGATTGCCATATTGTAGCAAATGTGCTATAAATGCAATTGAAAAAAAGATTCAAGAAGTTAATCAAAAAATTAAAAAGAGTGCAGGTAAAGACGAAGATGTTAAGATTGATTTTGATATAGATTATAATAAATTTGCTGGAGAAGCATTATTTATTAGAGGAGATGATACTGAAATTGAAGAGGATAAACTTCTTGATGGTATTAGACAAAGAGTTGTTACAGGAAAATATAAAAATTATGTTTGTAAAACCTGTGGTAATAACTTGTCAATGGAATTTAAAAGCAGAGAGTTAGAGACAACAAAGACTCAAATAGATCCAAAGACATTAAAATAAGATGTCATACCGTGGATGTTCCAAATTCCATAAAATTAAAAAACTTCAAACAGCAACAAGCCTTAATTATTCAATAACAATAACAAAAGAAGCAGCGAATAAGTTTGAAGGTGAAGTTTTTTATGAAGCATTAATCGCTGATGGAATTATACTTTTAAAGTCTGGTTGTGATATGTTTGAAAAGCATAAATCAATAGCTGAAGGTTTAGGAATATGAAAAAACTTCTTTGGTTGTCTGACAGTCCAATGACAACTACGGGATATGGTATTATCGGTAGAAATGTTTGTAACTTCTTAAAGGAAGATTATGAAGTTCATTTCTTAGCACATAATTATTATGGACAAGTTATTAAGCCTCCAATTTATATGGAAGATGATACCAAGATAGATTTCTTTATTCATGGTACAGGTCAGAAAAGATATGCTATGGACATGATTAGTCCAACAATTAGAAAATATGACATAGATATTTTTGGTGGCTATCTTGATAGTTTACCTGAACATAGACCTATAATTTTAAAAGATAAAAAAGGAAATGTTGATATATATACTTTTGATGAATTATGGAATAAGATAAAAAAAGGAGAAAAGGATTGGTATATATTATCTCCTGAATTAAAAATAAGTAAAGAAAGAAAATGGAAAACAAAACATCCAACTAAAAACATTATATATAATAATTCATTTACTAAAAAAGAAATTATAGGGAAATGGACTAAAATACAAAATGTTGCAAGACGATTTGTTAAAAATCATGATATTATTAAAATTAATGATAAATATGGTGAAACAGAAGTTACCACTAAACATTCTTTGTTATATGTTGATAATAATAAAATAAAAAAAATTACTCCTAAATTACTTGAGGAAAAAAATAAAAATTTATTACAAATAAATAGATTAAATTTTCAAAGAAAATCTACTATTTTAAATAAATGTAAAGGAAAATATTGGGAAGCATATACAACCTTTTATGGAGCATATGTAAGTGAAGGATGTTTAAGTCATTATAACTATAATTATAGTATTATTATATCAAATTCTGATAAAGAATGGAATGATAAAATTATAAAATCAATAAAAATATTATTTAATAAAACACCTTCTATTCAAAAAACAAAAGATGGAGTATATAATATTGTATTTTATGGAAAAAATATATATAATGAAATTAAAAAAACAGCAGGTAAAGGACATATGAAGAAAAAGGTTCCATCAATTATTTTTAATTTATGTCGTTCATTACAATTAAATTTTATGGATATAGCAATACAGGGAGATGGTCATTATTATAATACATCTAAAAATCCACCTCGTATGTATAATGATAATAAATATATAGGAAAATTGAAAAAATTTTGTTATACAACTAAATCTATTAAATTATGTGCAGGATTTAATTTTCTTTGTACTAGATTAAATTGTAAATATTCTAATATAATAACCAAATGTAAAGATGGAAAACCAGCATATAATGTTTTTTCATCAGCATATAGACAAAATACAGGTAAAAAAACATTTAAGAAATATAAATATACAGGATATATTTATGATATAACTACAGAAAATAATTATTTTTCAGATGCACTTGGTTTAATAGGAGTTCATAATACTTTTATGTTGCATGATGCTGGATTTATGGGTGTTGATACAAGTCCAGCAAAAACATTCTTTCATTATCCAAGTGATGGTGGTGGAAGATTACCAGCACCAGATGTTTTAAGAAAAGTTGATATGCCTATTTCTGCTAGTAAATTTGGTAGAGACCAAGTTAAAAAAGTCCATGGAATTGATAGTGAATACATTCCTCATGCATTTGACCCAAAGATATTTTATCAGATTAGTGATGAAGAAAAAGCAGAAAATAGAATCAAATGGAGTTTAACAGGAAAATTTGTTGTTGGTGTTGTAGCAAGAAATCAAAATAGAAAGATGTTAGATAGAACAATTAAGGCATTTGCTTTATTCTGTCACAACAAGCCTGAGGCTGTTTTATTAATGCATTGTGATCCACATGATGGAGCTCAAGCCTTTGATATTAATACTTTAATAACAAGGTGTGGTATTCAGAATAGAGTTATTTATACTGGAACAACTTTCTTTACTCCGTTTAGTTATGATAGAATGAGAGAAGTTTATAATTTAATGGACGTGTTTTTCTTAACAACTTCTGGTGAAGGATTTGGTATTCCTATTATTGAAGCTATGGCTTGTGGGGTTCCTCAAGTTGTAACAGATTATACTACATCTAAAGAGTTAGTTTATGATGGCTTGAAATCTGGCGAACTCGTTAGATTAGTTGATGAGGAAGGCATGACACCTTATCCTTATACTGATGATATTTTATCAGGAACTATAACAGGTAATTATGTAACTGAAAGAGCAATTATGAGTGTCTATGCTGGTGTTGAAAAACTAAATAAATTATATAGTGATAAACAAATTAGAAATTTTTATAAAAGAAATAGTATTAAAAAAGCTGCAAATTATACTTGGGACAAAACAATGCCACTATGGCGGAAAACTTTAAAGAGGTTAGAAGACCAATGATATTTGAATGGACAATAATAATATTTTTATTTTTTACAGCAATACTTTGGGTGCCATTAGTTTGTGCAGTAATCTATATAATATTCATGTCATTGTTAACATTCGTAGCCTCTATTGTTGAAGCAATTGTTTGGATGTGTAGACGATGACTGAATTTACTTTAGCTGATATAGGAGAAGCATTAGCGAGAATTAAAGAAATGTGTGAACCCTCTATTATTTATGAAGATGATTATCAAAGAATTTGGGCAAGGAATGGTACAGCTGAAAAGATACAATTTAAAAAGAAAGGTGTTGATTTGTTTAAAAAATTATTAGAAGATGTTCCACAGTCAACCCCACAGCAATCAAAAGTAAAAACAATATATGGTATCCCAATTTTGGAGTCGAAATTTCAATGAAAATAATAGCTTGTATGGGAAAGATTTATAAACTTTACTATTAATATCATATAAAATGGCACATAAAAAAGGAAAGGGAATGACTGGAAAACATCACTCTAAGGCAACGAAAGAGAAAATGAGAAAATCAACATTAGGTCATCATTATCCTAATCTTAGTAGAGCAAAAAGAGGAAAACCAACATGGAATAAAGGATTAACTAAAAAGACAGATAAAAGAATAAGAAAATATGCTAATGAAAAAATAGGTAATACAAATGGATTTAAAAAAGGACATTCTCCATGGCATAAAGGTAAAAATAAAAATAATAATGATATGCTAGCAAAATTAGCAAAAAATAGAAGTGGTAATAAATCTTGGCTTTGGGAAGGTGGAAAATCATTTGAACCATATGGATTAGAATTTAATAAAGAATTAAAAGAATTAATTAGAAAAAGAGATAAATATAGATGTAGAATTTGTGGAAGGAAACAATTAAATAGACGCCACCCAATTCATCATATTGATTATAATAAAACAAATAATGACCCTAAAAACTTAATCACATTATGTCATAGTCATCATTCTAAAACAAATCATAATAGAAAGAGGTGGAAAAAATTATTAAGCTCATTGCATGTATGATAGCAGAAAATGAAGAGGATTGGATTAGTTTAAGTCTTGGTTCTATAATTGATATTGTTGACAAAGTTGTGCTTGTAGATTCTGGAAGTTCGGATAATACTATTAATAGAGCAATAGAAATTTGTTCAAAGGCTAAAGTAGATATTAAAATCATACACCATCGAAGAGCAAATACAAAGGCAGATGATGGAGAGCAAAGACAAGCTTTTTTAGATTATTTGCAAGAGCACCATATTGGAGACTGGGCAATTGTTATAGATGCTGATGAAGTTTGGTCTGGAGAGATTGATAAGCTTAGAGGATTGTTTGAACAAACTCAAATTGATTGCTTTGATTTGAAAACAATTCATCTAATTGGAGATTTAGGACATTATGATAGTGTTAAACCAGAACATTGGACATTAAGAAGAATGTATAAAATTAATAAAAATTTAAAATACCCTCAAGCTGAACATGGAGTTTTAGAAGGTTGTGATAAGATAGGTAGAATAGTAGAAATAACAATGTTTCATTTTGCTCATGCAAGACATGCTTTTTATTGGTTGAAAAAAAGAAATAACATGAAAGCTAAATCAGAAATTCATAATAATACTGCACGTAAATGGTGGTATTATAATCATTTGTTTGGTGATTATCCAAGAAAGAAATTAGATCCAAATGATTTACCTAAAATAATTAAAGATAAGTTTATGGTTGAAGGAGAAAGGTGAATATGATGTTATGTGCTAATTGTCATAGAGTAGACATTGATGAAGAATCAGGAGAAATTTATTGTAGTAGTTGTAAAAAAATGTCTAAATATAAAAGGAGACCTAAAGATGAAAACGATAAACAATAGAATAACTATACATGTATGCACGAAAGATAGAGATATGGAGTTTGCTTTATTATTACAAAGTTTAAGAACTCAAATTTTTGAGAATTGGGATTTAGTAGTTCTTGATGAAAATATTAAACCAATAGCAGGAAACCATACTCTAGTTAGCTTATTGAATAAAATTAAACTAGAAGGACATGGATTAAACATAATTAAAAATGAATTGAAACTAGGGGTTTGCAATGCTAGAAATTTATTAATAGAAAAAGATTATTTTGATAATGATTTTGTCTGCAGATTAGATGATGATGTTATAGCTGAACCTGATTATTTATCTAGGCTTCTTGATGTTATAAATTCTGGATATGATATTGCTAGTGGTATTACTCCGGCTTTAGGTTATCCTGTTATCAAAAGAGAGATTAAACATGTCAGACCAATAATCAATAAAATAAATATAGATAAAGAAGGCAATTTAATAGAACATAAAGACGAGTGTGGATATGGTTATAATGAATCAGATATTATTAAAGCACATGATTTTAGAAGCTGTGCATTAATGAAGAAAGAAGTTATCAAGAAAGTTAAGTATGAAACTAATTTAAGTCCAGTAGGATTTAGAGAAGAAGCTTTCTTTAGCTTCAGGGCTCAATGGGAAGGATTTACAATTGGAATAGCAACAGATGCTATTGCTTATCATATTATGGCTCCTACTGGTGGAGTTAGGTGCGATGATTATGCAGAGAAAGTCAATTCAGATGATACTTATTTTAAAAAGTGGTTCAAAGAAGAAACTAAAAAACGAGGTAAATTACCATGGGAAAAATAATTGATACACTTGATATAATTTTAATAGCTTGGTTATGTTTTTACTTTTTCAAAGATGTTATATTGTTTAATTGGAAATGGTTTATTGCATTGGTATTTTTGCAAACAGCATTTCAAGGCTTTGGAGATGGGATAGCTAGAAGGCTTGAGCAAAATAAAAGTAAGAGGAAAAAATGATGGAAAGTGATTTTAATAAAGAAAGAAGCAAATATAAAGAAACAGATGTTGAAATAGACTTTTCAACTACTAACTGGAGGCATAGATTACTATGGGAATTACAAAAAAAGAACGAGAAAAAGAAAAACAAAGAAGAATAAAAAAATTAAATAAATCATATAAAGGGATTTTTAAAGCATTAAGTGGATTAACCAATGTTGAAGCAGTGTGCCAATTAGAATGTGTTAAAATAGATATTATTCTTAATGATAGTTTAGTAATACTTGATGGTAAATCAGGTAAATGCACAAAAGGAAAAAATAATTTCAAGGAGTGATAAATATGGAATACGAAGAAAGAAGCAAATATAAAGAAACAGATGTTGAAATAGACTTTTCAACTACTAACTGGAGGCATAGATTACTATGGGCAGTAAAAATTCTATTCGGAGCAAAGGTAAAAGTAAAAAAACGAGTAAAGCTAGTGTAAGAGTTAATGATTGTTGTGTTGGCTGTTTAGATTGGGAGAAATTTGGAGAAAAGTGTTGGTGTTGGTGGCCAAAGAAAACAGAATGCACCAGAAGGAGGGAAAATGACGATGATATTTAATGAAACTAAATTAAAAATTGAATCTATTAATGAGATGATTGAATCTTGTAATAAGGATGAATGCACTTGTAAAGGAAAGATGTTTCTTTGCACCAGATGCATGATGCTTGATAATTTAAAAAGTGAAAAACGAAAGCTAGGTGATTTGAAATGAAAAAAATTAATATAGTTTCACCAATCTTCGACCAATGTGGCTATTCACGGCACGGTCGTTCGTTAGCTAATGCTTGTCATAAAGCAGGCATTGATGTTAGACTAGAAACAACTAAGCCAGACCAATGGGAAAGATTTTCTACTGATGCTGAATTTAAGATGATTACTAAGCCTTTTGATTCAACAAGAACAAGCATCATGATAGGACAACCAGCATTCTGGAGATTAGAATCAGCAAAAAAATCAGGCTCATTCTTTGGATTCTGTATATTTGAGGGAGATAAAATACCATCGTACTGGCATGAATTTTTAAACAATAGCATGGTAGATAAAATCTTAGTTCCTTCTCAACACACCAAAGATGCAATATTAAACTCTAGGAAACCTTATATGAAAGATTTAGTTATTGAAACAATTCCACATGGTGTAGACACAAAAGTATTTTATCCAGAAAGTAAATTTGATACAAAGGAACAACCATTTACATTTGTAGCAAATAAAGGTTGGTCAGAAGGACTTTATGACAGAGGAGGTATTCAATTCTTGCTACAAGCTTTTACAGAAGAGTTTAGTGAAGACGAAAGTGTTTGTCTAAAGTTGAAAATAAATTCAACCTACAATAAACCTGATTGGAATTTGAAAGATGAAATAACTAAGCTTAAACTAAAGAAAAATAAGAATGTTTTAGTTACTATGGATATGATTGATGATGATGCATTAAGACATTTTTATAATGAAGGTGATGTATTTGTATCTCCATCAATGGCAGAGGCATTTAACCTTCCTTGTCTTGAAGCAATGTCCTGTGGTTTGCCTGTAATAACTACTAAATTTGGTGGTCAAAGCGATTTTGTTAATGATAAGAATGGTTGGTTAATTGATAAAGGTTCTTTAGAATATTGGAGTAAAGATATAATATATGAGGATACTAAGTGGTTTAAGCCTGATATAAAGCAGATTCAAAAATTATTAAGATATTGTTATGAACATCATAATGAAGTCAAAGAAAAGGGTTCAGAAGCACTTAAAACTGCTAAAGAATGGACATGGGAAGCTACTGCAATTAAATTAAAGAACTTACTCCCTGATTAGAATGACATAGCTTGGGGCGTATCGATACAGGGAGCAAGTTGAGTGTAATTTAATTTTTTCCTTTTCCTGCAATCATTTTTCTAACTGCATTCACTGCTAACATACCAACTACCATAGCTATTTTGTCATAACTTCCAAAATCAACCATTGGTAACATCTCTGCGACATAAGCTACTAATGCACCTGCTACTGCAATTCCAGCACCTTTTAATAACTTTATACTGTCTTCTTTGTTTAAATTATATTTTTTGCTTTCTTCTTTATTTACCATTGTATATACCTCCAATTTTCTTTCATTCATTTTTACTTTTACTTTATCAAAATATCTTTAACAATTGTACTTACTTGATAAGATATTCCATAAACTTCAATTACTGGTAATTCTCTTTGAATTGTATGAAGTGAATTACCACACTTTCTACAATAATTTGTCATCAAAATAACTTTATGGATTGGACAATACCAGCCAACTAATTTATTCTCTTTGACAAACTCGTTCCAATTATCTAAACACATTAATACATGCTTAGCTTTTTCTCCATTCTTTTCAAATGCATCAATTGCATCTGCTATTTGTTTTGTCATTGTCATCTTTTTATCATCACCGATATTGAATCAAGTTCAGGTTTAGCATTACTTGCATCACTTCTTAATATTACTTTTAATCTTCCTCTATCTCCAGCAGATGTTGTAAATGTTTGAGATTGATTAAAGTCTGCCTCACCTAATTGTTTATATGTGTATCCGCCATCATTACTGAAATAAACTTCAATTAAAGCCATATCATCATTCCTTGCTCCTCTTATTTCAAATTCAGTAAAATCACTATCAGCTACAAATTCATCTGTTATCATAGTTCCAGCTGATTGTCCAGTTGTTAAACTCATTTTACCATTATTAATTACTAAATTAGAGGATGAACTTATTCCATCTTGATTATCAAAAGTTAATAATATTAATGTATCTGTCATTTCATTTGGATTTTTTAAATTTCTTTCTTTTTCTCGTTTATCTCGCTCTTCATTTAAAAAACTAGATACTAATGTTCTTGTTTGATTAATGTCTATTTCAGTTATAAAACCTTCATTTGCATTAAATTTATGTTTAACATTTTTAACATAATAATCTCCTATTATTTTACAGTCTGGAATAGAACACATTATTAATTGTCCTGGTTTAACAGTTGCCATACCAACAGAAGTTACAGTTCCTTCATCAGGCATAGTTGATTTATTAGCATCAATATAAGTAGCAACATCTTCTGCATCATCTAATTCCTTAATTGCTGAATTTTTATTTATTTCATCTTTTATCCAAGTTACTCCTTGAGCTGTTTTATCTTCTTTCATTCTTAAAATTAAACATTCTTCTATTTCATCACCAACTATTCTAGTTCTGTTTTTTTCTTTTTCAGATTCAGGACCAAAGCCACTAACAAATTTAACATTTTGTCCTAATATAATAGCTTCTGTTGTAGATAATACTCCTGTGTCTACAAATGTAGTAACATCACCATCAGCTTCAATTCTTGCATCGTAATTAACTCTTGCAACAATATCAGCTAATACTTTAATAGCAGATTGTTCATCATAATTAGCAGTTATTGTGTCTGTCATTAATGCAGCAATTCCTGTTGTAGTTACTATTGTGCTAAAATAATCAGTTATAATTAAATTAAAAGCATCATTTGCATTTGAAGCTATAAAACTTTTTGTTATTCTTATATCAGCAATTTGAGGATAATCTCTACCTCTGATATAAACTAAATAACCATTTGAATATCCATACTTTGGTTCTTCCATATAGAATGTTTTGTATAAAGTTGTTCCATCAGTATAATCCATATAAACACTAACTACATTTCCTTTTGAAAATTTATCAAGATATTTTCTTTCATTGCTGCTAATACTCATATTAAAACTAGCAACACCACCACCTCTAAATGTTGGCCAAATAATTTCAAAGTTTATTAAATCATCCGCAATCGTCCAAACAGTGCCATCACTATCAGTGATTGTTATATTTACAAAGGCTTCATCTTTTGCTTGAGGAATCCATATTTTAAAAGGCTTAGTTACAGTTGGCATTAATCCCACGTCCTCACACAATCTTGGCAAACTCCTTTAAATGTAAAGTTTCCTGGAAGATATAAATTATTTGGGTCACAAGCTGTTAAATTCCAAAAGTCGTAAAATTTCTGATAGCTTCCAGTTGAAGTATTATGAAGATTTGAAATAATTAAAGTATTTGTATCATTGCTTATTGTAGTACAATTGCTTAAATTATAATACATACAACTATATGAAGTCAAGCAACTATCAACCTCAACATCATACCATCTATAAATTTTTACTGGGTCAGTCTGAGCTGCTGTTGATATGTTCCACATAGCAGTTGATACTGATTCATTTTGTAATATATTTTGTCCCCAAGGTTCTACTTCTTTTGAATTAACTGTACTTGGATAAACATTATATTCTGAAATTCCATATGGCCAATTTGTATTAATTGGTGAATATCTCCATTGAAATACTTGAGTATCATTAGCAGCAGTATAATTAATTGTTTCATAAAATTTAGAACTAATTGTTATATTTTTATCTCCTTTTAGTTCAAAATATAAATCAGTTAAGTTTAATGTTCCATTCTGAGTGCTTGTAAAATAAATCATTATATCTTGAGGAGTTACATAAGCACTTAAATTATTTTCTATGTCAGTATCATTCAAAAGAATATAACTTAAATTCTGAGTATAATTCATATTGCTTACTTCTAATGCTCCAACTGTATCTGATTTAAAAGAGATAGGAACTAGACAAGTTAAATCATCTTCACAATTTGTAAAAATATATTCATTGATGTGTATAGGAACAAATGAAATATTCATTGGATTTGTAGCATTAATAACACCACTATAATTCCATTCTGCATCACCATCATAACCAACATCGATTACAAAACCTTGTCCATATCCAGGAACTACTTCAACTACCATATCTAGTATTGTGGTTGAAATAGCACTATCAGCTGTTGTTAAATTAACTCTTACAGCTAAATCATTATCATTAGCTATAAAATAATGCCATGTTTCATCTGTTGTAGATTCCCATGTTGTTCCATTATTTGATGAAAGTTCTATAAAATAATTAGTATTTGCAGGTTTAACAAAATCAATATCTACTTTAGCTTTTGTTAAATTAGTTGAAGTGTTTAATAAGTCTAGCCATACTGTACTTGAATCACTATAACCAACCATTGTAGAACTTTTAGCTTTCATTCCACTAATATTTATAGGATAAATATAACCAGCAACATTAGCTGATGCTGATGCACATGGGTCACAACCAGCAGAAACTGAACAAGTCATATAATACCCAAATTGGTCTCTTGATTTATTTACTGGCCCAATTCTATTATAAAATGCATCATCTACATATATATCAAAATAAACTCCTTCAGTTCTAATCTCAACATTAAATGTTCCAGCTTTAGTTTCGGAATCTCCACTACCCCAACCACCATATTGTGTAACACTTACTGCTGGTCCACCACCTAAATATTGATTAAGGTTTATATTTTTTATTCCTGTACTACAACTAGCTATTCCACCACCACCATCAAATCCACCATAACCACTACCACTAGCAGAAGCTATAATATAAACTTTAAAATTAGTATCATGATAATTATCTAAATCAATTTCTTCATCCCAAAATTTATTCCATGCAGACTCAGACCAATATCCAGGACCATTACAAATTAATCCATCTCCATGAACACTAATAGCACTATTTGAATAAATATAATTATTTAATGAAACTGTATAAGGATTAGCCCATGATGTCCCACGTCCACCATCATCTTGATCCCATCTATCACTTATTTCGCCTTGACTAAAGTCATCATATATCCAAGGTATCTGTGCAGTAGCACTGAATAAACTATCTTTATTTGAAAGATTTTCTTGAAAATATAATCCTTTTGGATCTGTTGAAAATCCTTGAAGATTCATCGATATATTTAAAAGATTGTGTTTAACATTATTTGTTGTTACATTAATATATCTTACAATTGCTCCTGGTATTCCCCAAGTTAAATTTTCTGCAATTTTATTATTAGAAAAATAATCTTTATACAAATAATTTCCCATCAATTCTCCAGGAAGTATAACATCTATATTAGAATTATTAAATACATCAACAACTACATTTTTAGGATAAATTCCATCTTTAGCAACTCCTTTTAATTTTAACTTAGCAGTATCTACAGCTGTTTTTCCAGGAATTGTAATCCAAGTATAATTAACCAAATCATTTTTAAATAAATTTATTGTTTTTCCAGTTGATGAATCATTAAATTCATTTTTGATTATTGTATCTCTTGTATAAGCAGAATAAACAACGCTATCATTGCCATTTGTATAATTTACACCATAATTTAAATCATCTATATCCATCCAAACTTGAGTTCCTGTGCATGTATTTATTATACCTGATAAATTAGATATTGATTCAAGTTCATATTTTCTATCAGCACTTACACCATTTAAATATAAAATCAATGTTGTTACATTTTGAGTTATTGAAAAATTATAGCTTGCGGTTTGATTACAAGCTTCATTATCACACACATAAATACTCCAATTAAATAAATCAACTACTCCATGACTAGAATAATTTATATTATAAGTTGCTATTCCTTCTGAATTAATCCATACACCAGTATAATTAGTATAAGCTCCTGTATGATTATCTTCAAAATAAACAGTTAAACTATCATTATCAGAATCATAAAAGGTTGCATTTATTTGTGTAGGCAAACAATAGTCTGATATATTTCTTTCTGTACTAATAGTTCCATTCCACGAAGGAGGTATGTTTATTATTTTAAAAGTATAATTAGCATCACTCCATATAAGAGTTTTATCTGTATCATCAATGCAAACTACATTCCATATATAAGTTCCTGCTGGTAATATAATATTATCAAAATTAAATATTGTATTATTAGTTACTACTGAAGTATTAGTTTGATTTATCAACCAGCTTCCACTAAAGTTACCATACAAAGAACATTCATCTATTGGATAACTTCCTATTTCTACTGAAAAATTAAAAGCCATTCCATTAACTTTATGAATATAATAATAAGTTTCTGTATTATTAGTTGGAGCATTTAATGTTACATTTGGATATAATATTATATTTAATGGAACTGCCATATAATCTATTTCATCATATATATTCTCACATTTAAAATATTCATCTTCTACTGGTGGGTAATAATTTAAAGCATCTGGTTGAGTACAAATATGTCCAGTAGCATTTGTTGTTGAACATATAGTCCAAGTAGAATTGTCAGCTCCTAAATAACATTCAGCAGTTGCAGTATTTGTAGTTAAATTAAAAGTGGGTGTTGTATCTGTTGTGTTACCTGTTACCAGTGGAGGATAAAGCTTTTGGTCTGGATCTGGACTAACTAAATATATCTCTGTTATGTTTATAACATTTGTTACTCCTTCAAACGTCCCATTAGCATTATCAGAATAACCATCTGTATTATTTGCAAAAACAGTATAAGTCCAATTACCTGTTTCATGTATCTGAAAATTAGTAAGATTAAATAAATCTCCAGATAATGCACTCATAGTATAATTAGTTTTAACACTACTTGAAGTTTCTAATTGAATTAAAACTGTATCTATTGTTCCATACTTATCTGTTACATTTGCTGTAAAATTATGTATTACATTATCTCCTGTAGAAATTACTGTTACATTATTAATAACTGGTATTGGTTGATAATCCATTCCAACACCAGAATTATAAGCAGCGGTTACATTATCAGCCGAATATCTTTCTTCAAACATAGCTACATTATCTATGATTCCATCAAAAGAATGTACTCCTGCAAATAAATTTCCTATCTCTAATATATCCCAAGAAGAATGTATTGTATTTGTTGCAGCATTACCTAAGATTTGATTTCCATTTTGATATAAAAGTATACCACCAGTTCCCATCGTTAAAACATA
>Ga0307928_10001976_pt1 | contig 15682 bp, 25 predicted proteins | sample AceLakmetagen232_FD_201815 | JGI IMG/M metagenome (GOLD analysis project Ga0307928, IMG submission 201815) | Saline water microbial communities from Ace Lake, Antarctica - #232 | ecosystem: Environmental > Aquatic > Non-marine Saline and Alkaline > Saline | place: Antarctica: Ace Lake... | reverse complement strand
GGTTACGGTTACACAGGGCATAACGGACTTTAGCGGGCGTGTAACGTTTAACTTAGTGGAAACTATAAGTTATTCTTTTATTACTGTTAAACTTGGATTTAACACCTTTACGGGTAATGTGACACCTAGTCAAGATGAGTATAGTATAACTATGCAAGAATCGGGAACTGAGAGGTTTGTTAGTTTGTTTGAGGATATTAAAGTTAAAACATCTAGTGAATACTTTTCATCTACTGGTATTAGTACTACTACATTAATAATTAATAGTGGAATTGGTGGTTTGTCTTGGTATGGTATTAATGGATCGTATAATTCTACTTCTTTTTTTATTAATCAAACTGGGAGTCCTGCTGGTGGTATTGAAAGTATTAATATTACTGGTATTAATCCTTCTTTTTTGGCTAATGGTAATGTATCTTTTTTCTTTAAGTATACTGGTGAGGCTGCAATTTATTGGAATGAAACTTTATTTTTTTCTGATATTGTGGCTAATATTACTATTGAAGATGGTATATTTAACGATCTTGGAGCTTTACCTAGAACTAATTTTATAAGGGGTTTTATTGGTATTTTGATTGTGGTTGCTTTGTTTGTAGTGTTTAGTTCTTTGGCTCGTGATCCTGCTCCTGGTTTGGTTGCTGGTTTGATTGGTTTGGGTATTAATTATAAGTTTACTTTGATGCCTCGTCCTTTGATTGTTGTTTCGTTGATTGTCATTGTTGCTTTGCTTATATCTGATAATGTTGGGGGGCGGTCAAGATAGCTACTCCTTTAATTAAAGCATTTAGTTTATTGCTTGCTATTAATGTTTTGTTGTATCTTGGTGGTACTAGGGTTCTTAGTGATGATAATTCTAATATGTTAAATAACTTTATTGATTTTAATGTTTTGGAGGATTCTGATCAGGTTGTTATTAATGAGGAGTTTACTGAGGCTTTACCTGCTACTTTTCAAGAGAGTGAGGGTGGCTTTTTGGCTTTTGTTGATGCGTTGAGGCAGTTGGGTAAGTTTGCTGCGTTTGTGGTTAATATTGTGTTTACTCCTTTGGGTTTGCTTACTGGTGCGGGGTTGCCTGCTGATATTGTTTTAGTTATTGGGGTTCCTTTGATGAGTATTTTGTTTTTTGGTATGGCTTATTTTATACGGAGTGGTGGTTAGGAATGACTGATTTTATAGATTTAAATTTAATATTTGATAACTTAGTTATGTATTTTACTGGTAGTTATGGTATGTTAGGTTTATTATTGTCGTTTTTTTTGTTGCTTATTTTTTTAGGTAGGGGATTGGATTTTCGGTATGCTACTATTTTTGTTATTCCGTTTTTGGGTTTCACGGTTGCTATTGGTTGGTTTGGTGATGTGACTAATTCTCAGTGGATTGTTAATTTGGCTTTGGTTGTTGCGTCGTTATTTTATGGTGTGGCGATTTTGAAGATAACTACTTGAATGATACTTATGTCATATATATGTCATAGATTGATAATGTTTATATATGAGTTATGACATTATAATGTCATAAGGTGGTATATTTGAGAAAAGATATAAAAATAATTATTCAAGATGAAAGGGGAAGTTCAAATAGTAAACATAATAAAATTAAGCAAAATAAATTAATCATGGATGATACTAATACTAAAAAGTATTCTGCTATTAAAACTAAATTAAGCAACGAACTTAAAGATTTACCTAAATTAATTCTAAAGGCCTTTATTTCAATTGTAAAGAGTTTATTATATGGTTTGGTTGTACTAGGTCACATATTAATAAAGTTCGGTAAACAACAAAAGATTAAACAAAATCAAAAAGATAAAGAAAGCAAAGGAGGTAGTGAATTAAAATGGTGAAGTTTAAAACAACAATTCGGCAAGTTGGGAATAAAGAAAACCCAAGCTATGCAATACCTGTATCAAAACACATAATAAAATCTGGGAAGTTGAATCCTGATGAGGAAGTTGAAGTAGAGGCTAAACAAAAATGAAAAGTAGAACCGATCAACAATTAGAACACAGTAAGGATATTGAAGAAATAACATTCAATCAATTAACAAAATTAAATACAGGTAGTCAAGAATGATAAACGTTGGAATAAACGAAAACAATCTTGAAGACCTAGACTACTTATTTCAAGACAACATGAGGAAAGAATAATAATGTTTGAACCCTCCCCCCCTTGTTGCGCATGGAACTTTAAGAGTTAAGTGTGTTGGCATATTGTGTAATTGTTTTTTGTGTTAAGGCAATAGGGAAAGGGGTTTTAACCTTTTAGGTTTTGGTGAAAATGATGGAAGTTCCAAAGGAAACGAAAAAAACCCACGTATTGGTGGGGGGGGTTGGTCAGGTTAAGGATTATTCTTACGCGTTTTATAACCCTCATAATGCACGGTACTATTTTGGTTTTGATAAGAAAACTTTTAATCATTTGGGGTTGGGGGGGGTTGGTGTACCTTGTTTGTTGATAAATAAGAAAGATTTTGTTCTTAAGTCTTTTTTTGGTTGTCGTATTGTTGTTCGTAAAACTTTAGTTGAAGTAACTAATAAAGTAAATAAAGATCGTTTGTTTAAGATTGATGGTAACGTTAATGATCGTCGCTTGCAAGTTATTGATGCTGTAACTGTTTTGGAGAATGAGTGTGTTAATGCGTTGAGGGAGTTTGTTGTTTGTTATGGTGGCTTTTCGGATTTTAAGTGTGAAAAAAGTTGGATTCCTGATAATAAAATTATACATGATAAAATAATTGATGCGGTTAGTGTTAAGGATACTTTTCGTAATGAAGTGGTTAAGAAGGTTTACAATGAGACTCCGAGTAACGTTGAGTATAGTGATCCTGCGTTTGCGGCTAATGCGTTTAGGAATTTGGGTTTGTATGATTACGCGCCTCAGATTGCAGATGGATTGAATGTGTTAAAGGAAAACTTGGTTTTGTTGCGTGAGAGTAGCGAGAGGGAGTTTTTAAAGTTTAGAGATGACGCGTTGATTCCTTTGACTGCTCAGATTAAACTTCATTTGAGGGTGCAGCGTAATACGTTAAAGGTGCAAAGAGAGATGAGTAAGTCATTGAAGAGTATTGAAGTTGCTAAGTGTAGTGTTGAGTTATCGGGTGAGGATCGTGTTAAGCGATTAAAGTACGAGTGGGGTTGGTGAGTTGTGGTTCATAAAATTTGTTTGAATTGCGGGCATGAATATGTAACTACTCATCGTGGTAAAAAAAGTTATGTTGAGAGTTGCAGTCAATGCAGTGTTTTATTTCCCAGAGAGTACATACCTGAACTTATTCAGGATTTTTTAAAATAGAGAGGAAAAAAAGAAAATGAAGCGGTTAAGCGGGTTGTATTTTGTTGGTATGGTTTTGTTGGTTGCGCTTGCTTTGTTGATTGAGGTTTTTATTGTTTCGTTGTGGTTTTTTTCGCTTGCTTGTTGGTGTTTGCTTTTGTCAAATTGGTTTAAGGTGAATGGTTTATGATTTTGATGCTTGTTTTGTGGGTTGGTTGGTGGTTGTTTGTTAGCTTGTCTTTGTTTGCTTTTGTTTGTTGGTTGTATTTTGAGGTGAATGGTTTATGATTTGTTTAAAAATTCATATATTAAATAATTATGTTAGTTTTGAATCAATTAAGTTGAAGACTAAACGTAGAGAGTTGAAGGCTTTGTTGAAGTTTTTAAATAAGTTGAAGGCTGATATTGTTTGTAAACTTGAAAATAAAGATATTAAGAAATATAGTATATAGTGTGATGGTGAGGGGCTGTAAAAACGGGGGGGGTTTTATAACTTGGCTTAAGGTGTAATGGCTTGAGTGGTTAAAACTCGCCGTTTATCATACTCCTTAATGGAGACTGCGTAAAGTCTAACTTGGATGCTTTGTGTAACCGTACAGTCGGTCATGTCGGCACTCACGTCTCAGGGGTGTACCGAGTAGATACTGAGAATGCAACCGCCGAGATAGCTTAATGGAAAAGCAACTTGCGAAAATCAACTAGTAGCAAGTAAGATGGATGTCGTTTTATATCAGAATAAACCTGTTGATAGGGTAAAATGATATGTTGAGACAATTAGGTTCGAGTCCTCCTCTGGGCTTATATTTAAACAAACATATTAAGGGAGAAAATTGAAAATGAAAAAAGAAATTAAAGATAGGTTCACAAACAATATTATTTATGAAAGCAGTACTGCAACTAACATAAAAGAAGCAGTTGAAGAAGCAGTAAACAAAAAAGTTAACTTGTCCAAAGCTGACTTGTCTGGAGCTTACTTGTCTGGAGCTGACTTGTCCAGAGCTGACTTGTCCGGAGCTGACTTGTCCGAAGCTGACTTGTCCGGAGCTTACTTGGTCGGAGCTTACTTGGTCGGAGCTTACTTGTCTGGAGCTGACTTGGTCGGAGCTTACTTGGTCGGAGCTGACTTGTCTGGAGCTGACTTGGTATATTGTAAAATGGACAAAAAAGTATTCAAACAAATAACAGAAGACTGGTTTAAATGGGAAATCAAATAATAGGTAAAGGCGGACAGAAGTAAAAACTGCAGTTTGTGAGGGATGATAGAATTTTGGATCCTTTTGTTGGTAATGGTACTGTGATAGATGTTGCAGAGAATCTTGAAAGAAATAGTATTGGGATTGATATTAATGATTATACATAAAGACGGACGTTTTTTAGGAGGGGGCGAGAATGATTGAGAAAAAGCCATTTGTTATTAGTAGGGATGCTCAGGAGAAAAGTAAGAAGGATTCGGGTTTTACTGTTAGGTTGACGGATGAGAACAAAGTGTGGTTTATTCCTGCAAAGAAATTTATAGATCAACCTAAGAATAGTACTGCTATGAAGCAACTTGCTGAGATTGGGGCGGAAGTTGTGTTACATGATCCCAAGATGGGTAAGATTTTAAAGATACTTTTTGGTAATTCGAAGCGGAATGATCGTTTGGGTATAACGGAAGAAGAGTATAAAGTTGATTGATTTGTTGCAAATGTAATACCTTTTTTGGGTAATTTGTGACACATTTGTGTTTAGGGTGTGTACGTAGTGAATAAGAATAATGAAAGGAGTGTTTGAGATGGGGAAGATTGTTTTTAAATTGGGTGATCAGAGGTAATGGCTGCTTATAATTATTGTGGGCGTTCGAATATTGATTTTTTGAATAGGTCTGAGTATCATAGGGATCGTATTATTTCTTCTTTGTCTTTTCGTGAGGCTCGTTTTAATGATTTGTTGAAGAAGAAGGTTGCTTTTCTTGATTCGGATGCGTTTAAGCGTATGGGTAGGGATAAGCGTGCTGAGGTTCGTGCTAGTGCTTTATCTTATGATTTGCGGATGTGGTTTTAATGCGTAATGTTGTTTTGAGAGGTTTTGGTGTGTTGCTTGGTTTGTTGTGGTTTCGTGGTTGTCGTGTTTTGTTTGTGTTTAGAGGGGAGCGTAGGGTTACTGTTCATTCTTGGTTTATGAGTGCTCCTATTCGTGTTATGTTTTTTGATTTTAATAATGCTTGTGTTGATGTTGTTGTGCTTGATCCTTTTTGTTCTTACTCTTGCAGTTCTAAAGTTAAGTGGTTTGTTGAGGTTGAATTAGTTTAAATCTACCTTTTCTAAAGTCCACTTTTTATTATATAATAAGTGGTTTATTATTAGTGTTGTTATGATGCTTGCCCATATTAGGTAGTTTATTGTGTCCATGAAGGTTTTGTTTACTGGATTTATTATTAGTTGTTCTCCTGGCTGTAGTGTTTTTCTTGTTCCGTTTTGGAGTATCATTTTACATGGTGTGAATGAGTTGTTTGCGCAGTCTATTATTTCTGTTCTTGTTATGTATATTTTTACTCCATTTGTTATTATTGGTATTGTTATTATTATGAGACAAATGATTAAGTTTATCATCATTAATTTTTTGTTTATGGTGTACTTCATTTGAACTCGCTTCTTATTTTTTGGAGTCCTTGTTCTATTTCTTCTGGACTTAATCCTTTTTTTTGTAGTTTTTTTATTATCTTTTTTTCTTTTTTTAATAGTGCTTTATTTATTTTCTGCTTCATTAACTCACCGTTTGGTGTTGTTCCAAACATTTTTTGGCTTATTTCTTTCCATCCTTCTGCGTTTCCATTGGCTGCTTTCTGAAATGATCCTCTTAAATCTGCTGCGCAAGCTTGGCAGGTTCTTAATAGTTTTTGAGTCTTTGTTTTGAGTTCTCTTCCGCATATTTTACATCCTCTATAGTTTTTCATAGTTTTATACACCTTTTGTTTATTTTTGAGCTCGTCTGAGCTTTTTTTAGGGTTTTGCCACTGAATACTTATACAGTATATAGTCTTTTATTCAACACCGACACCGACATTATTTCTTCTTTTTATCTTTCAAGTATTCATACACACTTGATCGAGCTATTCCCATTAATTCTCCTATGAATGCTGGCTTTATTTTTAATTGTTTAATCATGTGTTTGATGAGTATGCGTATTCTTATTTTGTTAGTGTCTCGTTCTTCTTTAATATTTGAATATTTTTCTCTTTTCGTTATTTCTTTAAGTGTGTGAGTTTTTAATTCTTCATATTCTTGTCTATCTACTGGAAACCAATTGTTAAAGGTTCCTTGAAAGCTTGGTGTTTGAGCTCTGTAATCTAAATACTTCCCTCCTTTAACATATAAGTACTTTTTATCTCTTCTATTGAAGAAGTCGAAGTATCCTCTATCAAAACCGTTTCGTGCATAGCAATTGATTAAGAATATTGTTTGATTTATTGCTACTGATCTTGGTAGTTCGAAGAACTCAGGTAGTATTATTACTATTCCCAGGTTTAAGTTGCCGCATTGACTGAAGAAGTCTAATAGGTTTTTAACGTACCTTTCCATTTGTTTTTTACTGTCTAGGCCTTCTCTTCCTTCGTCGTACATGATCCAGCTGCCTTTTGGAATTTTATACGCTGTTTCGATTAATTTTTGTCCGTCGAAGATTATTCTTTCTTTCCAGTTTTGGGCGAAGGTTTCATCTTGGTAAGCGCACATTTGAGCTCCTTCTGTGCTTTTTCCTGTTCTTGTCATTCCGTCACCACTTATGGCTATTTTGAAGTCCCAATCGTTTTTTTGATTATGTTTAACTAAATCTAAATTTTTGATTAGTGCGGTATGCATTTTTCTTTCTACTAACTTTCCGTGATGTTCTCTTATCATAACTAGACTATGTGACATTCTTTTACCTCACCTATTTTTTGTTACGCTTGTGTTGATGTCGTCTTTGTCTTTTACTATGTTTTTTATTCCTGATACTTTCATAAATGTTGAAAAGAAAGATCGCATTATTTTAAAGTTTGAGTTCACAAATGTTTGATTTGAAAATATGGCTTTTATTTGTTCGCATTTTTTCTTTCCGATTTCGTCACTAAATGAGTTTATGAAGTCTTTTATTTCGTCGTAGAAGTAGTTCGCGTACTTTATGACTGTTGCGTTTTCTATTGGGTCTTCTCTTCCCATACTTAATAACATTATTTTATTATTGTATGAGGTAGTGAAACCTGTGTATGCTTCCCAAATTAAGTCTTTAGTTCTATAACTGTCTGTATAGATGAACTTATCGTTTTTTTTAATGTCCATTATGAAACCTCTTTGTTTAAATTTGTTTTGTTAGTAAGTTTGTTTCTAGTGTTTGTCCTACTTCATTGAAGACTTTTTTTGTTTTGTTTATGAAACCTCGACCTTCATATTTATTTTCTAATAAGGTTATTGCATCTATAACACTTATTTCTTTTATGTGATCTACTGGTATGTAGTATTTTCCTTTCTTTTCTTTTATTTTGAGCTCAACCTTTATTTTTAACATTGTTTTCGCCTCGTGTATGTTTTTTTTTTAAGTTAATTTACTTGTTAAGATTTCGGTTGGTGTTGGCATATTTTGGCAAGCTACTTCTACAGCTTTAAAGGTTCCATCTCTTAACATTTGAAAACTATTATATCCGAAGTACGCGCTTATTAGTGCTGATAAAACTATTACTATCATTCCAATCATTATGAATACTTTATTTCGTTCTAGCCATGCTTTAACGTCGAAGGCTACACTTGAATGCATTACTTCGTCCATTTCTGAATTGCTTAGTTCTTGTGCTACTTGATCTTTCCAAATGTTGACTGGGTCTGGGTTTCCTTCTTTGTATAGGTATGTTGGTATGCTTTTGTAAATAAAAAGAAGTGTGGGGTTTGTGACGTATGGTTTCTGTGCCATTTGTATTGAGCCTGTTGTAGTGTCTTTTTTTATAAATCGTTCTTTTACTACTCCGCTTTTCATTATGTGAAGTGAATTTACGTAAAGACCTGTTTTATACTTTAATTTGTTTAAGAATCGTTTTATTATTTCTATTCCTATTCTTGTTCCTATTAAAATAAATATTATTGATACTGTGATTAATACCATAACTGTTAGCCACATAACTAAATATTTGTTATTTACTGTCTGAATTTTGCTAGTCCAGAACATGAATACAGCTGTTACCGCGAATAATATGAAGAATATTAGTTTATTTAAGAACCCTGTTTTTTTTTGTTTGATTGATTCTTTAATTGTTTCATTTTGGTTTTCCATTGTTTTTTTCCCCTCTATGTTTGTTTTTTGTTTCCAAATGCCCATTTGCTTTTTGTTTCTGTTCTGTCTTGTAGGCTTTCGTCTCTTTCTAGCCTGTTTGTTATGGCTGCTCTCATTCTGTGACCGTTTCTTGCTGCTGTCGCGTTTGTTAAAGTGTAAATTTCGCTTTTAAGTTGATGGTATGTTTTTGGAAAGTTAGATACTGGAATATCTATCTCTTGGTATATGGGTGTTCTTAATATTGTTCCGTCTTCTTGTGTTTCGTCTTTGTATCCTATGAATTGATTTTTTGTTTTTGTTTTAATGTGTTGTAGTCTGTTTAAGACGTGTAATCCTCTTGCGATGCTTCTTAATTCTCCTACTTCGTTTATGTGTAGTTTTGGATTGTCTTTTAGGTTTGTTATGGCTAAATTTTTATCTAGGTGGCCGTAGTCTTCTTCGGCTATTATGTTTGGTGTTAGTAAGAATTTGCTTTGGTATTCTTTATTATCTAGGTACGACATCATTATTTTTTTTTCTTCCTGAGACTTGTAAGTATCTTCTTGATTCATGTTTGCTTCCCTCAATTATTGTTTTTTTTTAAAATTTGGTTAATATTCCTACACCTTCGGTTTCTTTATCTTCTTCAAATCGTGAATCGTATAAATTTATTGAAGTGAAGATTATTATTGCTAGGCTTATGATTATTATTGTTATTGCTATTGGCGCATTTGTGAATGGTGCTTGTGTGTAGTTTATTGTTGTTGCTGTTGTGTTTATTTGATTTATTGTGCTTCCTGTCGTGTATGTTACTTGACTTATTATCATTGTTAGGCCTAGTGTTAATAGCATTACTGCTGATGAGATTCGTATTAATAAACCGCTTTGCTTGTTTTTATTCATAAAGTAGCTTAGTGTTAGTAAAACGATTACTAGTGTTGTTATGAAGCAGTATATTTCTATGGTTATCATTTTATTTTTATTCTCCTATTTTGTGTATGTTTATGTTTAGTGAGGTTATACTTAAGTCTGCTGGTGGGTTTGTTTCGCAATCTGCGGCTATGCTTATTATATCGTTTGTTGTTATTTCTTGTATGCACGTGAAACCGCCGCTTCCTACGTCGTTTCCTGTTCCTATTTTTCTGTGGAACTCGCATTTTTCTTTTTCTTCATTGTTTATTTTTAGTTCGAACTTGTATTCTGTATTTGCTCCTCCGTTGAAGCTCGATAAGAATGTTATTTGGTATGTTCCGTTTTTGTTTACTTGTATTGTTGAATTTGTTAGTATCGTGTTTGATGTGCTTCCTGTGTTTAATCCTGTTACGTTGTAGTATGTGTTATATGTTGGTATTGGAACGAGTAATGGTGTGTCGTCGTCATGGAACCATAATTCACCGTAAACTTCGTCTGGTGGGATTACTTGTTTTTTTATTATTATGGTGTCTGTTTGTTGATTGCATGAGCACCCGCTTAAAATTATGATTGTTAGAATTAATGTTGTTAATAGTGTTTTTTTCATTTGATTTTTTTTAAAATCTAAAAATGCAGGGATTAACGCCCTGCTCGTGTAAAATTATTTTGCGCCTATTGCGCTTAGTTGTTTGAATGTGTTTCCTCAACTTTAGGATACTAGGGCTGCTGCGAGAGCAAGACCTGCTAATCCTAAGAATAGAGGGATAAATCCAACAACTGTAGAGGTTGTTCCGGTCAGGTTTGCATCTGCGATTACCGAAATTGTTACTGGTATTGCTACTGCAACAATTAAGATTGTACCGAAAATTACACCTAGAACTCTTCCGCCTACTTGTCCTTTCTTATCCATTATTAATTCACCCTACGAAATATAGTTTACAGTACATACTTTAAATGTTTTATCAGTTAATTATTTAAAGTAGTTATGGTATAAGATAGTTGAGAGAGATAATTCACTTATGGCTATTGGCGACATAATAAGAGAAAAAGGTGTTGAAGGAGCGAAGAAAGCGGTCGCTAAACAACGTAAGATTGTCGCTAAAAGTATTGCTAAAAAGAAAGCTAGTTCTTCTAATAAAAGTAAAAAGCAGGAAAAAGCGGAGGTTAAGAGATTAATTAAGGTTGGATCTGAACATAAAACTTCTACTTTTGATCGTTTTACTGAATTAGTTAAGGAAGCTAAAGATACTGGCGCGGGTCCGCGTCAAGCTAGGGCTTTGGCTGAGGCTCAAATCGCGGTTGAGCAAGGTCGTTTACAACGTGGAGAAACTGTCCGTGTTGCTGACACTGGCGGCACTGAGAGTGAGCTTGAAGTTGTCGATGGCCGTGTTGAAAGTAAGGCTTTTCGTGCTGAAACTGTTAATGTTCCTGTTAAGCCTAAACAAAGTGTTTTTTCTAAATCAAAAGTTAAAGATGTGTCTATTGGAGTTGAGGATAATATTACGTCAATGAGTCGTGACGCGACACAAAAAGAAATTAATCAAGCTATTTCTAGTGAGGTGTTAAAGCCTGGCCAGTCTGGTGTTTTGACTGTGAGTAGAGGTAAACTTAAAGAGGAAGTTATCGCGAGTGACTTTTTTATTGGTTCTTCAATTGAGGAGGGGAAAGTTTTGACTGGTCAGTTTCCTTTAAGCAAACTTGAACCTAAACCGAAGAAGAGAACGTTTACTGATTCGTCTGATGATTTAAGTGACGCGTTTGGAGAGTATACTGAGAGTTTGGTTCGTGGTGTTAAGAAGCTTCCTGATTATGGTAAAACTTTGGCTCTTGAAGGTGCTTCTAAACTTGCAGGTAAAGAGTTGTTACCTAAAAATGTTATGAAAGAAGCTGTTGGCTTTGCAGATGTAAAGGATGCTTTAAGAGATAAAGATTTAAGAAATGTTGCTGGTTTGGCTTCGACAGTTGGATTTATAGCTGCGACTCCTGCGATACTGGCTAGTAAAGTTGGTAGTGTTGCTTTAACTTCATTAAGTGGGTTTAATACTTTTAAGGCAACTAAGCAAGCTATTGAGAATCCTTCAATATTAAGTATTACTTTTGCTGGATTGTCTGGTGTGGTTACTGTTTATAGTGGGGTTAGGGCGTTTAAGAATCTCGCGCCTATGTTTAGTAAAACTGATACTAGACCGACTAATATTAGAGAGATTGGAGTTCTTAAGAGCACAAAAAGCTCTAGTAGTTTGGGAAAGTCTAAAAGTTCGGTGTCACGTAAGGAGTTAGTTAAAGATGTTACTGGTAAAATTAAGGGTAAACCTTATTCTGCTAGTCAGGAAGTAAAGAACGTTAATTCTTTAATTGTGCACCCTAAGGGTTTGATCGCGTCTAAGTCTGTTTCTGCATCATCCGTTGAAACTTTTGGGAAGTTTACTGTTCATCAAAGATTGCAGGGCGATAAAATATTTTTCACTGTTGTAAAGAAGGGTAAAGTTGTTAAATTTGGATCGTACAAGGTTAGTAAGGGTGGTTTGACTTTGCCTGGAGTTGGTAAGTTAAGCGAGGTTGCAGTGGGTAAAGTTAAGGTTACTGTTGGTGCTCCTGAGATTGTTAGTAAAAGTAACTTGTTTGGGAAGCCTTCTAGTGTTTCGGCTTCAACTGGTTCGAAAAGGTTTGTTAGAGCATTTGATGGTGGTGAAGTTAGGCGAACTGTTGAGCAAGTGAGTAAAAGGGATACTTTAAAGACTGTTACTGTTTTGAGTAAGGGAGGTACAACTACTATTAATTACGCGCCTCAAATCATTGGAGATAAGGTTACTTTTACTCCTGTTTCGGGTTTGACTAAACTTAATACTGTTGTGTTGTCTAAGAATCCTTCTAGAAATATTAAGCCTGTTATTGAACATTTGGAGTCTGGAATTATTAAAGTGACTAAAACCGTTGATCCTAGGGTTGGTAAAGAATTTCTTGACTCGACTGTTACAAGTTATACTAAATCTCTTTCTCATACTCCTTACGTGACACCGAAGTTTACAGAGACCTTTTTAATTGGTAAAAAGGCAAAAAGTGTTTTAATTAGTCCTCAATTACTTGAGTCTCCTTTAACTGTCAAAGTATCGGATTCAATTAGTAAGAGTCAACTTCCGTTTTCTCCTCTTACTGAGTTTAAATCAGGTATGACTCTTATTCAAGTTAGTAAACCCACCGTTGCACCTATTATATTTAATGATTTGTTTAATGACGCTCAAACTGGCAACAGGATGGATAGTACTGATTCTTTTAAGACTTCGGTTATTGCGGGTGTTCAAACTAAAGGTTTTGTTGAAATGGATACTCGGGTTAAAATTAAGGATCGTGTTAGTGCTGCGGTTGGAATTAAGAATTTAGTTCCTCAGAAAATGGTTGTTTCTACTTTATCTGGTGTTAAGCCTCAACATGTTACTCGTGTTGGTGTTGATTTGGATGCTGGCTTGGATGTTGACGTTGGCGTTGATGTTGGTGTTGGCTTGGATGTTGGCTTGGATGTTAAGCCTCAAATTACTGTTGATGTTGGTGCTGATGTTGGTCGTGTTCCTCCTCCACCTCCGGGGTTTTTGACTCCCTCTTTACTGACCCCTAAATTTCCAAAATCTTTTTCTAGAATGGGGGGTGGGGGCTTTTCTGTTTTTGTTGGTCGTAAGGATCGTAAGGTTTTCTTTTCGAAGAATGATTTGACTTTAGAAGAGGCTGTTAAGTTTGGTAGTAAGGGTACTAGGAGTACTGCGGCTGCTAGTTTTGATATTAGGCGTGACGGTAAGGTCTTGGATGATTTTGATAAGAAGAAGGTTTTGGATAAGTTGGGTCGTAGGTTTCGTTTGTCTCGTGGTGGCGTTAATCCTTTTGTTCAACGTCGGGAGTTTCGTATTAGTTCTTTTGGTGAAAAAAGAGAGATTACGGATTTAGCTAAGCGTATTAATTCACGTAAGGGATCGAGGCGTTTATTTTGATGAATAATAATCGTGGTCAATCTTTTGTGGCTTTGATTGGTTTTATTCTTGGTATGATTATTTTGGTTTTTGCAGCTCCTATAGTTAATGGTATTATTAATGAGGTTGTTGGTGGTTTTGGTAGTGCTACTGCGTTTGTTGTTAAGCTTTTTTTGTGGGTTATGTTGTTAGTTTTGGGTGCTGGATTTATTAAGATTATAGCTAGTGGGGAGGGGTTTTTTGCGTGAAGCTTAAATTAATTTTATTTATTGTTGTATTAATTGCTTTGTGTAGTTTGGTTTTTGGTGCGGTTCCTCCTGGTGGATTAGATTATTACCCTTACGATGAAGGAAGCGGAACTACTTTAGGTGATGATTGGGGAAGTTATGACGGAACAATAAGTGGTTCAAGTTGGAGCAGTACTGTTCCGACATATAATGCAAGTGGAAGCCCAGATTACTCTTTAGTTTCAACTGCTGATACAGATAATGTTGACTTAAATGAAGTTATTATTGATGGTGACTCTAATGAAGACTGGACTTATTGCGGATGGTATAAACGTTCAACAAGTGATGATTTTAGAATAGCAGGTAATTATTTTGCTAATGGTTTAGAAATTATTTGGAGAGATACTGGATACTTACATTTAGGTGGTAAAGAAGTAAGTACTTATGAATTTACGTCATCTACTGTTGCATATATTGCAGTTGCTAATAGGGATTGGCACAGTATTTGTGTAGGACAAGAAAATTATAAAGCCACTTTTAGCGTTGATGGCGGAACAAAAGAAACAGGTGCTTCTGAAATAGTTAATGGTGGAACAGCATGGGCATCCCCGGGTGATTGGCACATAGGAACAAACGGTCAAGATACTGGCAATTTTATTGGTTATTATACTAACAGTCAATTATTTAGTAAATCATTAAATCAGACCGAACTAGAAAACTTTTATAATTATGGTAGTATAACTTGTGCTTCTATAATTTCTGATTATTTTAGTGTTACTGCTTTTGATGATTATAGTAATGTTTCTTTGTCTAACTTTTGGGTTTTTGTTGATAGCGTGAATTATACTACGATTAATGGTACTGTTTTAACTGGTGTTTTGAGTAATGCCTCTTTGCAGAATGTTATTGTTGGTAATGATGTTGGTGCTGGTTATTTTTCTACTTCTTATTCTTCTTATAATGTTTCGGTTAATTTGCCTGCTCGCTTGAATCAGTCTTTGATTAATTTTTCTGTTAATTTGAGTTTTAGTGGAGCTCCTGTTTCTAATTTTAGTTTGTTTTTGAATGGTTCTGTTGTTATTAATACTTCTGGCTTTTGGGGTTTGGCTGCTCCTAGTGCTGGTACTTACTTGATTAGTGTTGTTGATAATACTGGTGTTGATGATTTTGCGACTGATAATCAATTAATTAACGTGTCTGCTTTGGATGACTTAAATTTTGAAGTTTTGGTTCATTTGCATGATATTAACGTGACTGCTGTTGATGCTCAGACTGGCGCGCCTATTAATAACTTTACTGTTTTTGTTTCTGGTAACTCTACTGATGATAATCGTAGTTTTAATACTTCTTCTGGTTTCGTATTTATTCCTGTTATCCATGATTCTTATAATGTTAGTGTGTTTGCTGATTCTTATTCTAACTTTAGTAATTGGGTTATGGTTAACATTAATGATTCTTTGTCTGCTGGTGGTGTTATTAATGTTAGTGTTGAATTGTTTAAGCGTAATAGTATGAGATTTAATATTTTTAATTTGAGTACTTTTGGTGTGTTTAATGGTTCGGTTTTTATTGATATTGTTGGTGCTACTATCACGTATGAGCTTAATACGAGTAATGGTAGTGCTTACTTGGATAATATGAATAATGATACTTATGAGATAACTGTTTCTAGTGATGATGTTTCTGATGTTAAATTGATTGGTACGATTAATTCTGGTGATCATTTGACTTTTGATGTTTACTTGACTTCTAATGCTATTCCTAAGGATTTTTTGAGTAGGGATCAATTAGGTACGTTGGTTGGTGGTGTAACTATTACTATGCTTCAATTAATTAATGGTAGCTTGGTTACGGTTACACAGGGCATAACGGACTTTAGCGGGCGTGTAACGTTTAACTTAGTGGAAACTATAAGTTATTCTTTTATTGCTGTTAAACTTGGATTTAACACCTTTACGGGTAATGTGACACCTAGTCAAGATGAGTATAGTATAACTATGCAAGAATCGGGAACTGAGAGGTTTGTTAGTTTGTTTGAGGATATTAAAGTTAAAAC
>Ga0307928_10001974_pt1 | contig 15684 bp, 30 predicted proteins | sample AceLakmetagen232_FD_201815 | JGI IMG/M metagenome (GOLD analysis project Ga0307928, IMG submission 201815) | Saline water microbial communities from Ace Lake, Antarctica - #232 | ecosystem: Environmental > Aquatic > Non-marine Saline and Alkaline > Saline | place: Antarctica: Ace Lake... | reverse complement strand
AGAACCATACGAGGACACAATCAAATGACTAAATATGTAATGGGTACAAGTGGTGATATAAATTTCACTGAAGTAATGCATGATAACAATATGCCTCTGTACAACTTGTACAAAAGATTTATGGTTGGTGCAGGGTTCGTAGCTAAAACACAATCATATTTATACGTTATGAGGTCTAAGAAATGATTAGAAGTGTATGGGCGTATAGAGATAGACCTATAGAGTTTTCTATAATAAACACTTATATGATAAGTATGTTTATGGGGTTGAGAGAGTCTAAATCATACGAAGAGGTAATGCGAAATGACTAAATACGTGAATATCAGACTGAAGACACCATCTAAGTTCAGAAAATTAAGACACTTAAAGGAAGATAAGGCTGGGTTCATCAAGTTTTTAATCCAAATAGAGTCAATACAAGTGACACAATCATATACATATGTAATGAGGTGCAAGAAATGATTAGAAGTGTATGGGCATATGGTGGGAATCCTGTGACGTTCTCTATAGTTAACCCCTATCTAATAGATATGTATCTGGGGTTACAGTTGTCAAGGTCATACATAAAGGTGATGCGAAATGACTAAATACGTAAGAATAAGGACATACGATGACCTAACGGTTATGAGATTCAGAGATACCAAGTACTTCGGAGAAGGTGTGGACACCAAGGACTTCATAGGTTTAACGACTGAGTCTAAATCATATGCATATGTAATGAGGTGTAAGAAATAATGACATACCTAGATATGACCTTTTGTCCCTATTACCTAGAGTGTAAGAAGGGAGACAAATGTAGACGAGCCCTTACACCAAAAGTGTGTGAAGGGGCTAAGGACTGGTGGGGTTTAGATAAAGAACCACATATATCGGTGTTTGCAGAAGAGCCAGAGTGTTTGGTTAGGGACTACGTTGAGGTTATGACTGATGAATAAATACATATGTGAATTTCGTAGTGGGACTAGGTTTGCCCATACACATAACAAACAAGAAGGTTTAGAAAGAATATATACGTTTGTGGAAATAACATATTCATACGAGGATGTGAATGGAGAATGCCTGAAGAAAATAGACACCGCAGACTAATATTTACAGATAAGGTTGGAAATAAATATATAATTAGAGAATTTAAATACGAGGATTGCATCAAATGAAACACTTAGAACGAGGATATGCACACGGAGAGATACATATGCGTAATGGTATTAGGTGTATGAAAGGAAATTTTCCTCTGTTCAAAGGGTCTTGGGTCACTTGGGCATTATTTGAATCATATGAGGATGTGATACGAAATGAATAGATTTGATTTCAACCAGGAATTCAACGGCAAGCGTAGGATCCATGTAGTTAAGCTGGATGGTACTCCTTCATACTTAGTAGTAGAAGAATCATACGAGGGGGTACTAAATGACTAAAGACTTTAAGATAATGAACGGTGAAAAAGACGGTATCGTTTATGTCAAAGGTAAGGGTATGGTATGGACTAGTTCTTATGAGTACGTGATGGAAAACGATACATTTATATAGTAGTACATATAACCTAATAAGACGATGGAAATTGTAAAAATATCTATGGAAACATTGAACGAGGTACTCGCGTACCTTAGTGAGCAACCGTACAAAGACACTGCTGGTATGATATCAAAGATTGTTAAGCAGAATAGTGAACTTAATCAACCTGTTGATAAGATAGCTGAGAAAACAATTGCAGACGTAAAGAAAGGAAAATAGATAGTTTTATATACTAGTACACCTTTCTTATATGGGAGAATAACTATGGATAAATCTATTATTACTGGACACACAACCGCAAACTCTGATGGTACCTATTCTTGGACGACAAGTGGTGTATCTACAGACAGCAACACAACTCTAAGTGATAACACTTGGGCATACAAAGATATGTATACAAGTGAGAAGCAACACATTGGTGATGCCTTTCACAAAAATTCTAAAAAGCGTACACAATCTGAACATAAGATGTTGTCAAAGTTTATGGGTATAGTCAACTATATCTCGTGGCTTAACTACTGCGGTGACTCAGTACCAAAGTTCCTTGAAGCTGAGATTAAAGACATGAAAGACCGACTTGACATTGTAGCAAAAGGCATCAAGTTCGGAGGAAAATGAAAATGGAGGATATGTGAATGAAAGACTTTTATGATTACTTTGAGAAGTTCATTAAGGACAACTATGAAGTAAGTGGCGGGGTGCCGACTGTAAAGAAGACAGCAGACACTAAGTTATTCGTAGGTAATGACCCCAGTCTATTTAAGGCTAGAGGTTCTTTACTGTCCTCAAATGTTTTAGGTAAAGACTTCAGCTTAACTATAGATGATTCAAGTATAGGCAACCTTCTCAATACTAAATTAAGTCGCAGACTCATAGGTGACCTAAGAGCAGTAGTACTTGACGGTATAGTAAGGACAAGAGTGAAAACTTTATTCATAGGTGGCAACACTGTTGCAGGAGACCTAGTAGCTGGTGACTCAGCACACAACTTATTATCATACTTATTCGGTGCATACATCCGCACCCTCAACGATTACCCCGAAAGTAACGGTGGTAAGAATATGTTATTTGTACCTATTAAGCTACTTGAACCTCACGGTAAGTATTTTCGTGATTTGATGGTAGATGGGGACGAACAATTAGTCCTTCCATTGGATTTGTTTGACTTTGTTTTTAGTAAGCGTCATTTTTTGCTAGGATATGTTGACAACTCAGACTATAAAGTAACCCATACAAGCATAACTGTACCAGACAATAAGTATTTACGGTTAGTATTAAAATCAACATCACTAACGTATGATTTGGTTGGTTCGGAAATAATAGTTAAAGGTTTGGGAAGCTATTTGTCTGGGTTGTCAGCGTTTTCTATGCGTTTATTCGTTGACGTGGACAAGAAAATGGGAGAAGTATTCAAAATGATATACAATCCACAAGAAACAGCAGATGGATTTGATGAGGATTACAAACACTTCGTTGCTTGGTATCCAGGATTTATATTCCATAGATTTATAGGATCAAATTACTCGTTTAAAGAGTATAAGTCCTGGGATATCAAGACCTTCGTTAACGGTTACGAAGGGGAAGCAGATGCCTTTAAAAGATTACATTCATATATGAATAGGTTGGTGAAAACAATAGGCCTATACACTAATGAATACAGTGTAGCTCATGTGTTAGTTGGTTCAACTACATATGATATACCAATGCTCACAGATGATTTTGCCTACGTTATGTACAAGTTGTACGGGGTGGGAGAGATGCCTAGTGAACGAATCGATAGGTTTGCAGTTTGGGATATCAAATTAGAGAAAATAAAGACCAAACTAAATACATTCTTTGAGGATGTATACGAGGAAATTTTATGAAAACGTGCAAAAGATGTGGCAAGGTATTCTACAACAATGGTAAGTATGAAAAGATTTGTATAGACTGTAGAAAACCTAAAGGGTTTAGTAAAGGAGCTAAGCGTGGTGACGTACACAAGTGCCCAGTATGTGGTGAAGAGTTTACCATAAAGGATTACAACAGAAAGTATTGCAGTACAGACTGCTTTAAAAAAAGTAAGCAAAAGGTGAAAAATGATGAAAATATATAAAGTATCAGTAAGTAGACCACACGCAAGATGTTCATTACGAGCATTTGAGAACCCTGAAGGACGAAGATTCAGACACTGGAAGACAGACAATGAAGACGACTTCACTAATGTTCTTGAGCAGTATCTAAAGAACAAAGAAGAAACCGAAGTAGATGCTGCACAAGTTAAGCTGGATGATTTCGTTGAACTTGCAGATGAAGAAATCTCAGAGAAAGATTATGAAGTACAAGAAGATGGTGAACAGTACCTCAAACAATTAGAAGAACTTATGGACGGCGAAGAAACTAATGAGCAAGAAGAAGTTCGTAAGTTACCAGCACACATCAAGAAAGACATCAAAGAATTAATTGAACACTTAGGTCTATCAGTTGAACCTGGAACATATGGAGAACAAATATTCATAGACTTATGTAAAAAATACGAGCTGTAAACAATGGACGATTTGGATACTAAGACAAGCTGGAAGAAACTTCAGAGAGCAGTCTCTGATTTGCAAATAGCAATTGACGTTAAAGACAAGGAACTTGTCAAACACAGCGTTAGATTGATATGCAACCACACTATCGGTGATGTCAAGATGTTCAAATTAAACGGAGTTAGAGTTCGTTTTAGTAACCTTAACGGGTTAACAATGGTAGCAGATAAGGACGGGAAGTCCGTCAATTACTTATCTGGTCACGATTACAGAGTGTGTGACGGTAAGAAAACTACAACACTTCCTGGTTATATACCAATGGAAGGTGTCTTTGACCAAGTGTTTATGGGCAAGATGGAATTACTATTTAAAACTATGGAGGAAGAAGATGATAAATCTTAGAGACTGGCAAGTAACAGCATACGACTCAATAAAAGATACGTCCGGTATAGTGGTAGCATCTACTGGTAGTGGTAAATCTTTCCTTGGGTACAAACTTATAGAAGATAATCCTAGCCACAAGATACTAATAGTTGTGCCTACTATAGTCTTAATGAACCAGTGGTACGATGATATAGTTAAGATGAATTTGTCTGATAACATAACACGTATAGGTGGTGGCCACAGAGAGATGCCTAAGCGTAGTGGAGTAACGATAGCAGTTATCAATAGTCTACACGGAATTAACCTTGGACATCACATAGCAAAGTTCGATCACATAGTATTTGATGAGGTACATAGGTATGCATCCTCTACATCACTGACTATCATTAAGGATTCAGTTGCTGACCATAAGATCGGTATGACAGCTACACTTGAAAGACCAGATGAACGTGAGAAATATCTAAAGAAATATATAGGTGAGGTAACTTATGAGATGGAGTTGGGTAGTGAAGAAAGTAATAAGTATGTAGCACCATTTGATATAGTAACAGAAGAAGTGTTCTTAACAAAAGAAGAGAAGGACGATTATATTGAATCACACGACAGGCTTATGTTATACTTCCCAATGTTTAGTTACAACATCACAGAGATAATCAAGAGTACAAAACGTAGAGATGATTGGGGACATAAAGCTAGACTTACTAATAAAGCACTACAAGATAGACGTAAGATTATTATGAGTAGTGCAGGTAAGAAGATTAGAACGTTCAACTTAGTAACCAACAACCCTGACAAGAAGATAGTAATATTTGATGAGACACAATACAACGCAGAGGAAATTTATAAGATGCTTATAGACAGGGGATTTAAATGTAGTCTCTATCATAGTGGTCGCGGGAAGAAAAATAACAGAGAAGAAATTGATAAGTATAAAAACAATGAGACCGACATCTTAGTGACAGTGCGGGCTCTAGACGAAGGTATGAACGTACCCAACATAGATGTAGCAATCATTGTTAATGGTAATAGTCAGAAGCGTCAGTTCTTTCAGAGACTTGGTAGAGCAATACGTAAGGTACCAGGTAAGAGAGCAAAGCTTTATATGTTATTCTGTTCTGAAACATATGAGACTAACATAATTAAGAAGAGGTTGAACTACCTATGAGAGCAACTATGATAGGTAAGGATGGTGCGTACTATAATAATAGTATGGAGGACTTACATATTATGTTAGAGACTAATTGTGAAGTATGTGGTAAGTTATCATACAACTCATGCTTCAGGCCTGGCAAAGGTGTGAGTTCAGTATGTTGTTTAGAACACGCTAAAGAATTATTACTAACACAGATAGAATTATTAATGGAGGATATAAAATGTTAAACTATAAACTACCTGTTCCTTTATGGCAACAGATACTAATCAAAACGTTTAATCAAAAGACGGCTACACAATTTAATAGAGAGCTAAACTCTTCATTTGCACCAGTAAGAAATGCTATTACATTATTAGTAGAAGAAGGACTACTATTACAAGTGCCGATGGATCAACCTAAGGGTAAGATGAAAAAGAGTGGAGCTAACGCTAAATACTTTAACACTACACCACGTGGTAAAGAAGTTAGAGACCATCTTAAAGATGCAGCGAACTTATTAGCTCAAGAAGATATACCAAGGAAGGAGTGGAAAAAATGATAATGAAACCAATGTTATTAAGTAATGATGAATATGATTTAACAGCGCTTGACTTCACTGACATGTACATAAGTTCTAAGCTGGATGGTATAAGGGCTGTTATTACTAAAGAGGGAATAAAGAATAGAAGTTTAAAGGTATTAAGGAACGAGAAGGTTCAAGAATACTTTAAGGATTTATGTGATTCTGTGCCTGATGGTTGGACTATAGAAGGAGAAATATATGCCGAGTCAACACCATGTCGTACTATGGCTGGGATCTGCAACAGCAGTGACCATGATGTACCAGAAGATATGATGATATTTTTGTTTGGAGTTGTAGAAGACATACCGTTCTCTGATAGATTTAAAGTGCTTACTGCACTATCACAAGATACATTAAAAGGTAAGTTTCATTTGATACAACAGACGAAAGTATCAAGTCACCAAGAAGCAACTGATATGTATGAACACTTCCTGGAGCAGGGGTGTGAGGGAGCTGTACTGATGGACGGCCGGAAGACTTATAAACACGGGCGTGTTACCATTAAAGAATCGATTGGTTTTAAAATGAAACCACACCGAGAAGATGACTTATTAATCCTTGGAATAAATGAGAGGTTTAAGAACCTAAATGAAAAGGAAACAAATGAGTTAGGTGATTCGTTCAGAAGAGATACTGTAGATGCAAAAGAATCAACAGGTATTGCAGCAACGTTTGACTGTGAGCTGTTAGGCACTACTACTAAAGTCTCTCTGACTGGAGACCTCGCATATCGTAAGTACATATGGGAGCATCAAGACGAATTCATAGGCAAATATGCCGTTGTTAAATCGCTCGATTACGGTACTAAGGATAAATTAAGACATCCGATTTTAGTAAAAATAAAGGAGAAAATTGAAAAATGAAAAAAACAGGAATTGTAATTGCACTGATGGCTATTATGTTAATTGGTGTGGTAAGCGCAACCTCTGGCCTTGGTGTTAAAGTCAAGTGTGATGAGGGGAGATGGAATAGTGCAATTTGTTCTCAGTATGAACTTCAAGATGAATTTGATACAGTAACAGATTTTGTCAATGCTGTGCATTGGGAAGTTGAAGCTAATTATGCAGAAGTTAGTGCAAGATTAGATGTTGAAGAAAGTAAACCTGACCAACGTGGTGGAGGTATTGGGTGGAGTAGAGTAAGTGATTATTTACTAGGTGAGTATTGGAACAAAATTACTGATTTATTTGTTACCAAAGATGACTTAGCAGTTAGTGAAGCAAGAATCTTAGTTGAAGTTACAGGTGTCGGTTCAGTTAATTGCCGTGCAGCTATGATTAGAGCAGAACAAACAGGACATGAATACATAATTGGAACATCAAAAGCAGTACCTAATGTGAAATTGTGTATGCCAGCTAACTAATTTTTTATTTTTATTTTGATTACCACAGGTGATACCATGAACAGCGAAGAAAGAATGAAACTTATCCGTGAAGGAAAATATTTAGACCACAATGGGAACTTACTTCCCAGAGAGGAAATTAGAGAGTTACTCAAAGATGAAACAACCGATGAGGTGAAATTATACTATGACGGGAAACATAAGGAATGAAGCAAGACAAGAGACATTAGTAGAAAACACTACAGACGCACCAAAGAAACGTATGAATTTTGATGAATTAGAATCTACACTACGAGTATTAAGTAACGCAGGACAAGAAGCAACACTACGTCACAATGATATGTTTGGAGAAGGATTTGAACAAGTAGAAGGTGAAATGAAACCACACTTACCAGGTATGAAACCTGGAGAGTGTTCAGTATGTGATGAAGTTGTTTTTCCATTCGATGAGTTTATGAGATTGGAGAAAGAATATTTAGGCGTATCAGGAATCCCTCTACCAGAAGTACTTACTAACATCAGAATGATTAGAAGTATTATAAAAATGATAGAGGAGGAAAAACATGGGAATTCTAACTAGGATAATTAAAAAGAAAACAGTCATATCAACACTTGTCGGAGAGCTTAAGAAGAACAAACTTAAGATGAAGAAGACAACAGTAAACGATACCGCTAAGATGGTATTAATGTTTGATGATGTATTCAATTATCTTAAAAAGGCATCTGCCAATATGGATATAGAGTCACAAAAATATATTTATGTCATGGCTCATAACGTTATGATGGACGCTGGCTCTAAGTTAGTAACCAACAAGCTACAGGAACTTTCAAATAAAAATGTTACACCTGTAAAGATTGATGATAAACCGGGTTATATAGGATGAAGACTGGACAAAAATTAGACACAGAAAAAATTCGTTGGGACTGTGTTCCTATGGAGCTCATCGAACAGATTGCTGAAGTAATGACTTACGGCGCTACCAAGTACAACGAGGACCCTCGGGATCCTAATTGGGTGAAGGTAGAAAATGGTAAGCATCGCTACTATGCAGCAATGATGCGGCATCTCGTCGCTGACATGAAAGGAGAGAAGCTTGACCCTGATAGTGGACTACCACATCTAAGTCACTTCTTATTTAACGCTATGGCGTTCACACATTTTAGGAGAGAAGAACATGTTGACTGATATTGATATTGTATATAAGAAGAACCTAATATTTTATCACAATGATATAGATAGTAAGGTCGCTGCATATATGATATTCGAACATCTATCTAACTCTGGCATACATCCAATAGGTATTATGATGGAGCATGGTGAAAACTATAGGCTAAACTATATAGATGACGACACCACACTATGGGTGATAGGATTAAATATTCAAGAAGAAGACATAACCTTTATGAATAGGTACACTTCAAAAGTACACTGGTATTTAAATGAAAAATGTAAAACCAATCCAGCTGTATTATTAAACTTCACAGTAGATGATGATACAACTACTATAATTACAGAGCGTATATATAATAAGTACTTTGGTAAGAATAAATTTGTAGATAAATTCCTAGTATCCTATAAGACCAAGGATGACTTCTATACATACCTTAATACATATGTTGATAGGCTCAACGGTGTAGACGAATACTTTACCAAAAAAGAATTTCATATATATGAAGCTCTAGGTAAAGTGGCATCACAAGTTAAGGACGCTATGGTAAATAACATTGTTAATAATCAACAGTTTAAAGACCAGGGTGCGTTTGAGTACTATGTAATAAACTCATCATTATATGTAGACGATATAATAGATAAGTTATTGAAATTTACCGACAGCGTTGTTTGTGTGTTCAGTTTCAAAAAATTAAACGACATCATAGTCACAGTAGGATCAAATTGTATCAGCTTAAATAAATTAAAAGAAGAATATAAAGGTACAGGAACGTCAACAAGAATATCGTTCAAGACCAACACTGTCAACGTGCCTTACTTAGACGTTCCAAATAAAATTGTATAAACCGGTACATTTATATATAAGTTATGAGTACCTAAACTACAGGTGTAAAAAATGGGAGAAGAAAAAGTTGGAGATAAGATAGTTGAGTTCTTGAAAAAGAACACAGGCACAAAATATTCTGCTAAGGAATTAGCAAGACAGATTGACGAGATTAATAATTATACTTGGGTAATTAAGAAGTGTGTAAGTATGGCACGACAAGGGACTATTCAATTAGAAGAAGCTGTTATAGTATCTTCACAAGGAACTAAAGTTCTATCCAAACAGGTATGGGTATGATGAGGTGCATGGTATGTGGTAATGATAAGTTCTTCCATTACAGTGTATACAAAGTTACTGAAGTAGTATCAGTAGATAAAGTCAAAGGGAAATTAATAGTTGTTGCTGAGGACATAGATAAGGCTGACCCAGTAGAACATATTAATGAATTCAAATGTATGAAATGCGGAAACGTGCATGCAATTGGAAAAGACAACGGGGAAGAAGTCCTAGCACTTCTACAATAAATATGGGAAACATAGAAGATTATGAAGGCGTATTTGACGAAGGAGAAATCCAACAGACCAATACTCAATCAACCGTTAAAGGTAGTGACAGTTTCAACATTACCAAAGCAGAAGTTATGAAGAACCCTAAGGGTAAACGCTTCAAATACTTACTTAATACATTTTTAAAAGCTGGACGTATGAAATCAGTTAACAATGATTTTATGTTGCAGCTATACTTCCATGCGATGATGGGCGCTTATCTTAAAAGATATTCAGTATCGAAAACCGCTGGATATACTGATATGCGAATACCTCTGATATGGATTCAAAATTCTGGTACTGGTAAGTCACAAATGAATAAGATGACAATTGATGCAGCTAACAAAATAGGCATCAAGGCTACAGAAGTAACATACTTTTCTGAGGCTGGTCTTATTGGTACATACGATAGAAAAGCACACGAGTACAATGTAACTAACAATCTCAGTAAGTTTGAGAACCCGCAAAATGAAAAAGGAAAAGTGTATAAAGACCCAGTCGTCAGAGGCGACCTGTTCTATTATGACCTCGTATTTATTGACGAGGGGAAAATCTTATTTCAAAAGAACAGCCATGCAGAAAACATCCTATCAATCCTCCAACCTGCATTGGACTTTCCCGGGCGGGTACGTAAGAAATTGGCAGGCACAGAGCCTGTAGAGTATGACTGTGACTCGACATTGATCATTTCCACAGTACCATTTAGGGAACTGAACCCTGAGCTTATGTTACAGGGGTTCTTTCCTCGGTGTCTATTCTATCAAAAGAATATAGGCATTAATGAAAGATTACAAAATATGCGACAGATGAACACTATCTTTGATGAGGTAGCTTACAATAAGTTACTAGATGATATGTCTTCAGTCATTACAAATCCTAAAGATGACTTTGCAATAGGACGTGACCGACTTAAGGTTAAAGTTAAAGACCCATTAGTAGTTGATATGATTAATGAGACTACTGAGAAGTGGTTCTTAATGTCTCGTGATTATACAGGTACAGAATCTAAGGTTCTGCAGGCGATAATTTCACGATTAAATGTATTTATATTTAAGATAGCAGGCCAGATGGCAGTGATAGACGAGGAAGTAGACGAAACAGATAAAGGTGCCTACAAATCGTTTTTAATCAAACCTAATCATGTGCAGTATGCAATTGACCTGTTAGACAAAGTACTAATTGAACTACGGAAGAAAATGTCTTTCAAAAAATCAAAAGAAGACCAATCATCTCTATTCAGATACCAAAAGATTACCAATGCATTTGTAGAGCACAATAAACAATCTGTAAATAAGAAAGAGTTGATTGCCTTATACTTAAACCTCTTCAAGACTAACAAGCAGCGAGCTATTAAGATGTTCGAAGAGGACTATACCAACAATTTATTCATTACTAAGAAGTCAAAAGGTGGATACCAATACAAACTAAACAGCAGACTTATTAATGAATATGGACTAAATATGGTAGGAGAAAACGAAGATGACAACTGAAATATTAATCGGAAAAATAAAAAAGACTTTTGAAGAAAATGGAATAAGCGAAAACGAATATATGAAAAGATACGAACACGAAAAGGGCTTGAATAATAAAATAGACATTGACCTGGAGCAAAAAGAAAAACGTGCATGGGTTGCAGTATTAAACTATTTTAGACGTTATATTGAACGCTCTGCAAACAAGGTAAAGTTCCTGTGTTTAGGTGTTACAAGACCAACTACATATAGTTTATCTGGTATTGTTAGAAACAGAAAACAGAAATTCAAACGCGCTAGATTCGAGGAAGATCATACTACAATGGAATCTATGATAAGTAAAGGTGAAGTGGACATTGATGGAAACGTACTATTTACTGCAGAAGATACATTTAAAGAAGAGCAAATAGGTAAGAAAATCAACCTAGAAGATGCCCTATCACAAATGCTTATAGGCGTTGTTGAAGACGAAAACGGTAAACGATTACCAGCAATGGTGCGTGTTTACGGTGGCAAGGCTTGCGGGGAAAAGAAGTATATGTATAAATGGACAAAACTATTCGGTAGACAAGGAACCTCTAAGAAATATCCTACATACTACATACTAGACACCAACGAAGTTAACATGAAAGTTATTGATGATAAACGTATATCATACAACGACTACAAAACTACACTGAGAGAATACTTCATGGACAAAGTTATAAACATGAATAATTTAAAAGAAGGTGACTTCAAGAGACACGAGGGTAAGCACGTGTTCCTAGTGAATTCATGCATCTCAGATATGAACTTCGATAACAATAGAATAAGTTTCTATGTTTCTTCAATGGACAAGAAATATGAGATGGATAACATCTTAGCGACATCTACTGTTGGCACACAAATAGATATTGACGTGGATCCGTTGGACGACCATGACCTAATACTTAATGCTATAGTTATGCCAAAGAAAGAACAAGACGATAGATACCGGGTAGAAACAATCGGAATATTTAGTGAGAATACTATTGAATCAACAAACAATATAGCGTTCCACTCTAACTCCAGTAACCCTTTTGAAGAGAAGAAACAGGACAACCCTATAGACAAATTTCTAAAGGGAGAGACTACAGAGGATAAAAAAGATGAAACTGGAAAAGGTTTTTCAGCTCTATAGACGAATGTTAGTCTGGAGTCCAGATTTTTGTGATGAAGTAACTATCATAAAACTGTACCCTGGTGATAACTTCGAACATCCTACTGATGTGATTTCAGTTTTTAAATCGCTAGATAGGAAAGAGTTGACACAAAAGGAAAGGCTTAAATATGACCAGTACTGTGAATATAATACATTACAGTATTTAATAGATGACGAAGGAAATATGGTGTGGCAATGAAATATACTAATGTAACAAATGTTGATATAACTTATAACGGTAATAACAAAGAGATACATACGATTAATCTCTGGCTTAGAGATGGTCATAAGAAGGTAATGCGAGAAATCGTACAACCCTTCTTTAACTATTTTTATATACCTAAAGGAAATTTCAAAGAGTTACATTGGTTAGAAGAAAACGGTGTCAAATACAATATGTCTTACCCTGAGAAGAAGAGTGTATTCGGTGAAGAAGTCATGAAGATTGAGATACTTAACCTCAATAAGAAAGAGTTTGCAGCACTGAAGGATAAGTTCACTAAGACTTACGAATTTGATATCAAGTATACCAACAGATTCTTGATTGATAACGATATAGAATATACCAAGGAATACAGAACGTGCTTCATGGATATCGAAACAGACATGAGTCTTGACACAGTTAACACACCAGAAGCTGTTACATCAGTTGCACTTTACGATAACTTTACTAAACAGTATATTATGCTTATGCTTGACCAAGACTCTGAAGAAGACGTTAAAAACGAACGTATAGATGGTGTGCCTTTAATAACATACCGTAGTGAACGTGATATGTTGCAGGGAGTTATTAACTATATGAAGGACTATCAACCTGACATCTTAACCGCTTATAACTTAAACAATTTTGACTTCCCTTACCTTTACAATAGAATGGCTCTGTTAGGTCTTAAACCAATGGACATGGCAACAAACAAGCGGTCATACAACTTTGTATCTCAAGACGGTATGAAGTTATCACACATGGGTGGTATGGAACTTATTGATTACTATGACCTAGTAGTTAAGCTATACAAGGACGACCCCCTAGAGAACTTTAAGCTTGACACTGTTGGTAAAGCAATAGTGAACATGGGGAAGATAGAGTATAAGAGTGCATATGAAACCATCGGGGAAATGCACAAATTCAACAAAGGCCTGTTCATCAAATACAACCTTAGAGATGTAGAAATCCTAGTTGAGATTGAAAAGAAAATGAAACTAATATCTGGCTTCTTACAGTCAACTCAAAAGATTGTAGGATGCCCTCTTAAAGATATATTCAACAACTCCGTATCATTAGACTTCTTCATGCTGAAGATGTTCAAAGATGAATTCGTATTCCCTAGTAAAATTAAGAGGGAACACCAGAAGATCATAGGGGCTCTATCCGGGGTCATAGCTGACAGATATAACTGGCATGCTGAAACAGTGGCACCTCCATACAAACTGTATGAGGACATGGCTGTGATTGATTTCGCAGGTCTGTATCCTAATCTGATTAGAACCTTCAACCTTTCACCTGAGATGAAAACCACAGGCAAGGGTATCACAATAGACGGCGTGACTTTTGCACAAGAAACCCGTGGCATCCTGCCGCGTATGGTAGATGTACTTATGAAGTTGAAGACTCAATATGGTGACGCTAAGCACACAGTGGACCCTAATTCAGACGACTTTACGATAGTTAACTCTATTTATATGGGAGTTAAAGGTCTTATCAATAGTTTATACGGCGTGTTCGTATTCCCAGGCTTCCGTATGTATGACCATGGCGTTGGTAAGTCAATCACATCATCAGCAAGAATGATGTTGCTGACAGCTTACAACCACTTATATGACAACGGGTATCCTGGTTTATACGTTGATACGGATAGTATCTTCTTCCAGACCAAGAAGCATGACCCAGAAGAAGCACTGCTTGAAGTTAATGCGGTATGTGTCGACCTCAACAAACACCTCGAAGCTACTGTCCTCAGCGGTGGTAGTAATGATTCATACCTTGACATGGATTTCGAGAAGAGATTCTCCAAGGTTGTATTCATGGGTGTCAAGAAAAGATACATCGGTCTGTGTGACATATGGGACGGTAAGGCTATTCCAGACAACGAGAAGTTCGTAGTAAAAGGATACGACCTAAAACGTAGTGAGATACCGGATACAATCAAGGTACGTATAAAAGACATCATAGTTAAGAGTATCAAGGGTGCTGGTGTTGAAGAGATAAAGATAATATACGACTCTCTCGTAGATTATGTACTCACTACAGACATTAAGAATATAGCATGGTCAAAGGGTCTTAACAAGCCTTTTCACGAGTACAAGGTGTTCGCGTCCCAGTTCAAGGGTGCACTTACGTCTAAGAAGTATTTAGGAACAGCTTACAAATGTGGTGACAAGCCAAAATTCTTTTACTTGAAACCAAAGCTTAAAATAAGAAACCCTATCACGGGAAAAGATGTCATGTCAGACATTATAGCGTTTGATAATGAAACAACTATACCGCCTAATATCGAATCTAAATTTGATAGGGGAACATACATTAAAAAATATGTGGACGAAAAATTGATGCCGTTCACGAAAGTAGAAGAGATGTGCATCGATGAAGTTATTAAAAACAACAAACTAGACTACAAAGCATACGGCCTGTTAATGGACCTAGCTAATGGAGATAAATAAAAATGGTAAGATTATCATACAGTAAAGTAAAATCATTCGACACTTGTCCTAGACAGTACTATTTTTCAACAGTGAAAAAAGTGCCGTTTGTACAAAATAAATGGATGAAAGCAGGAAATGATGTACACAAAATATATGAAGATGCATCAATCAGTGATAACTATGAATTATATATTAAGAGTCACGATGACTATGATAAGTATAAGGTCATGATGGATAACTACATCAAGTATATGCAACACATAGAGAAGCAAGGAGAAAGTACTAAACCTAAAATTACAGAACTTAAGTTCCATGATAAAGACTACGACTTTGCATTGATTATTGACCGTATAGATGTTAAGAAAGATGGTACGTCATTATTGTCAG
>Ga0307928_10001969_pt1 | contig 15695 bp, 16 predicted proteins | sample AceLakmetagen232_FD_201815 | JGI IMG/M metagenome (GOLD analysis project Ga0307928, IMG submission 201815) | Saline water microbial communities from Ace Lake, Antarctica - #232 | ecosystem: Environmental > Aquatic > Non-marine Saline and Alkaline > Saline | place: Antarctica: Ace Lake... | reverse complement strand
GTACCGGATGATGGCGCAAAAACTGTGGAAAGTTAGTTTGTTAAGAGAGGGAATCGACATATGAAACTAAAGGCTTACGATATCACAACATCAATCATGCCGCATACAACGTATTGCGTCGTTGCTACTGACATTCATTGACACCTAAAAGTTAAATCAGCGATGACGATATGCAGAAACAAGGATTACTTTTCAATGACGAAAAGATTGACAGCGATCGCACGTATCAAGCCGACTATATGGCCGATAAGCGTGCCAAGGAACGTGATATCGAGATTGATCGATCACGCCAGGATCAGCGCCGCCGCGCACGATGCAAAAAGCGGCCTGATCTGTTTTGCAGGACTTATTTCCCACACATATTTTACAACGCTTTCACAAAGGATCAGAAAGTTATCATCGATTCAATAAAGCAACGAATTCTTTATTCAGGCAGAGCAGCCATAGCAGCAGAGCGAGGCGGCGGTAAGTCATCGATCACAAAGATTGTTGGCGCGGTTTGGGCGGTTGTTTATGGTTACGTTGACTACATAGTAATACTACGTGCTAATGGTGACGAAGCCCAGTCAACACTGACCGACATCAAGAATTTCTATGAGACAAACGAAAAGTTGGCTGATGACTTCCCGGAAATCTGCCACCCGATTCTGGCATTGGAAGGATCCGCACAGCGTGCCAACGCACAAACGGTCAACGGTCAGCGAACTAAGCTTAAATGGGCATCAAGAGAGATCAACTTTGCAAAGGTTGAGGGATCATCCGCATCGGGAACCGTTGTTGTTTGCCGTGGTGTAGACAGTGCCATCCGTGGGCTGGTCAAAGAAGAAAAGCGGCCAAAGCTGGTGATCTCCGATGATGTCGAGACCAGGGCATCAGCCGAATCGGTTGTTGATACGCAGCGTCGCAAAAAGACCATTGAGCAGGATGTAATGGGACTAGCTGGGCCTGGTAAGGAAATGGCTATTGTTTTTCTGGGCACGATTATCAACCGCCGATGTCTTACGTTTCAGTATACCGACCGCAAGAAAAATCCACAGTGGAACGGAATCCGGCAGCGGTGGATCAAGAAGTTTCCAAAGAATTCAGAAATGTGGGACCGCTATATCGAGGTTCGCCGCGATGACTTCTACAACGGGGATCCTACTGGCCGATCATCTTTGGGTTACTACCGCAAGAACCGCAAAGCAATGGATCTAGGTTCGCTGGTAAGTAATAAAAAGCGGTTCATCGATAAGGCAGCCCAGGACGGATCACGGCTAGAAATATCAAGTTTGCAGTCAGCATACAACATCATCGCTGATGGCGGCTGGGACAACTTCAACACTGAATACCAGAATGCTCCGCCAGAAGATGAACAGTTTGAGACATTGGGAATATCGAAGCGGATCATAATGTCGCGAACCTGCGGTATGGCAAGAGGTCTGGTTCCGTTCTGGGTGGAATATCTGACCGCTGGGATCGACATCGGGCGTCGACTGCTGCATTACACCGTCGTTGGCTGGACGGCAGGAATGGTTGGTCAGGTCATTGACTATGGAACTGAACCAGTCTTTAGCCCGGATGGAGATCATAAGTCCGAAGATGTTCAGCGTGGCATTGCCGACGCGGTATTGCTAGCGTTGCTGCAATGGCGGGACAGTGCCAGGGATAACGGCTGGCCTGCCGAAGATGGCAACTCGATTCGTCATCTTGATAAGGTTTGTATTGATGCTGGTTATATGGACGCTGCAACTTACGCGTTTACTAGGTCAGACACGACCAGGACTTGCGTTGCCGTAAAGGGCTATGGGTCAGCCCAGAAGACAAAGTTCCGGATGGTCGGCAAACAGATCAAACGAGGGTCACACTGGTTCGGATCATGGCAGTCAAACGACAAAGTCTGGCTCTACCACGTTGATTCTGATTTCTGGAAGCAGTTCATCCACAGCGGCTTTCTGCTTGACCCTGGCCAGCCCGGTTCAATCGTTGTCTTTGGATCAGACAGAATTGTCCACAGCGAGTTTGCCAAACAGATCTGCGCGGAACAATGGGTTAAAGAGTTCAAAAGCGGCAAAGGCTTCATTGATGGATTCCGGCAGAACTACAGAAACAACCATTTTCTGGACTCGACACAATATGCCGCCGCCGCCGCTGCTATAGCCGGGGCTAGATCTCTGACCGTTGATGCACCTGGTCAGCCAAAGCGGAAAATATCGCTTCGCGAAAAACAAAAAGAAATGAGGAACAAAAGATGAGTATCGGCTGCGGATGTCCTAAGTGTGGTTGTAAGCGGTCGTTCGTTACGCATACCAGGCCAATTCCGTCAGGTGTTCGGCGGTATCGGGTATGCGGTAATTGCGGTAAAAAATACAGAACTACTGAAAAGGGACCTGAAAATGAAAGATAAAAAAGTAAACGGCAGATATTGGGACTTTGGCTGGCAACTTGTCGAGGGGTGTACGAAAGTATCTCCGGGCTGCGATAACTGCTGGTCGATGGCCAAAGAAAAGCGGTTCAGAAAAGAAAGCGGTATTGTATTCCACGATGAACGGCTTAACAGGCCGCTAAAAAGAAAAACACCGGCAAGCTATGCGATATGGAACGATCTCTTTCACGGAAGGAAACGTTTTATCTGATATTCATGCCGAGGGCCGCAAAGATGCGCCTGAGCTTGATAGAACCGATCTCGGTGCCGTTGAGAAAATTGTAAACAGTCGACTTCGATACTCCTGACATCTCAGAAAGGCGGTGCGGATTTATGCCAGTGACGTGCATCCGCTCAAGTACTATCTCGCGGATGTCATCGTCACGGTCGAGACGGTTGAAGTAATCGACAAGAAATCTTCCAGCCTGATACATGAGCTTTGTCAGCTTTGCCGCATCGGGTTCGGCAGGCTCGAAAAACTCAACATTGACTGACTCATAGCTGCCGTCGTCGTCATTATCGTCAAACTCGATCAGCAGACGAGGACTTCGGCAGTGCAGGACAAAGCTGGTGTTGCCCGGTAGATCTTCGCAGTACAGGAACTTCGGGAGCTTGTTTTTGTTTTGAATAACCATGATTGACCTTTTTTAAAAGCCCTATTGTTAAACAGCGTTAAATTTCGCTTCAAATTCCTTTGTCAGCGTGACAAAGGTGCCAACGCCTCTGTTGTGATGGGTAAAGGGAGCGACGTTCCACTGATGCAGCAGGCATCGGTTATTCTTTGGCGCGACAAATTCGACATAATCATCATTAAACAGCGATTTAATAGCAGCTACATGTTCCTCGAAGGCATCCCAGTCAGTATGTGAATTATCGTTATTCTCTTCGGTCTGCTCAAATCCGCCGTAAATTTCCAGCCATTCGCCGTTCGAGCAAACCTCGAATTCCGGCTTTGATTCACTGATTATACCGGTAAACGCTTCGGTTAGGTCGGCATACCAATTGTCTGGTTCTTCTAATACCGCGTTGGCATCGTCGAGCGAGTTGAGGACAGCCTGCGTTTCATAGATCGAACCGCCGATTATGACGAACTCGCAGAATGGTGAAATATCTGTGATGGTGATGCCTGCTTTGATCAATTCGGCGATGTCGTTGTCATGTTTGCTTTGTGTCTCTTTTTTGTAAGTTTTCATTTTTGTTTCCTTTCGTTTTTTTTGTTGTTATTAACGTTCGCTTCCGAATAAAGTATACTTCCAGAATTTGGGAAGTCAAATTATATTCCAGAATTTGGGAAAGATTTATTAAAAAACGCCGTTTAACATACAAAAAACGAGGAAAATAATATTAAGAAAAATAATAATAAAGCCACGGATAAACACGGATTTCACAGATTTGCCGATGCCTTATCGTTATTAGTCGACGACAGGTACACTAATAACGCACAGTAAACCCAGCCCTTTTAAGATTTAGTGCTATATGTAGCATACAATTTTTTTTAAGGCCAGTTTTTTGTAGACACAGGGATATGGGGCATATTACTCTTGAATTATGGCAAATGATAACGAAACACTAATCACAGCGATTAAAGCGGCGATCACATCGTATGCAGGTCAACCTGGTTCAGTTACGGCCAACGGTCGAACGGTTATCTACCGAACGCTCAAAGAGTTGACCGATGCAATGGAATCGCTCGAGCGGACTGACACGTCCGGGCCAATCAGGTCAAAGGTCAAGTTTGGTTTTTTCAGGCCTGGCGGCATTAAGTCGGAGTTGTAACAATGATCTTAGATCAATTTGGCAATTCAATTGAGCAGCCTAAACCGCAAGCGGTCATAGTACGTAAGCGCAACTATGATGCCGCCAATAACGATAGGCATACGCAAAAACATTTTCTGACCGCTGACAATCGAGATGCTGACAGCCTGATAGCGGTAAGCCTGGAAACACTACGCAACCGTGTTCGCTATGAAATCAGAAATAACAGCTACGCAGCCGGTATCGTTGATACCAAAGCAAATGATATTGTCGGCATAGGGCCGCAATTACAATTTACCGCTGGTTCCGAGGCGTTCAATAACGACGTGGAATCAAAGTTTGCGCAATGGTGCGCCGATTGTGATATTCAGGGCCTACAGTCATGGGCCGATATTCTAAAGCTGGCCGCCTCGCGCGGTCAGGATTCTTGTGGTGAGGGCATAATTGTTCTGGTCTTTGATAATCGAAACGGCATTCGAGGGCCGCGTTTGCGATTGCAAACGGTCGAGCCTGATCGGTTGCATACTCCGTTTTCTCTGGCAGGGGCTAGCGAGATACGCGGTGACGGCAAGATCAATCAGGGCATTTCCTTTGATGAGTACGGCAGGCCATCGCTTTATTATATATCAAAGAAGCACCCCGGTTCAGACTCATCGACCTACGGTCTTACGCCTTCTGATTATGATATGATCCCTGCTGATCGTATTATTCACTTGTATCGGATGGATCGTCCAGGCCAAAGCCGCGGCGTACCATGGCTGACGCCTGCTATTTTGCTGTTTGCGTCATTACGGCGATACACAGCAGCGACGGTTGATGCTGCTGAAACAGCGGCTAACTTTGCAGCGGTTATTAAGTCAACCGGTGGGCTTACCGAGGACGCCGCTGACCTTGAAGAAATGGAAACGTTTGACATCGAACGCAATATGCTGACGACCTTGCCGATTGGCTGGGAAATGCAGCAATACAAACCAGAGCAGCCGACATCGACTTATGCCGAATTCAAAGCGGAGATACTTAACGAGATCGCTCGCTGTTTGAATATGCCGTACAACGTGGCTGCGGGGAATTCACAAAAATATAATTATGCCAGCGGCAGGCTGGACTGGCAGAACTATTTTAGGTTTATCTCGACAACGCAGGCCTGGGTTGAGCGGCAGGTTTGCAATCGTATATTTAGGCGATGGCTGGCCGAGGCAATGTTGATACCTGGTTATCTGTTATCGCCTGGCAAGGCTATTGATCTGACCGACGCAAATATTAAGTGGTATTGGCCGGGACAGGAACATGTCGATCCGCAAAAAGAAGCCAACGCACAAAAGACAAGGCTTGAGATCGGGACAACCACGCTGGCCGCTGAATTCAGCAGGCAGGGCAAGGACTGGGAAAAAGAACTTGAACAGCGTGCCCGCGAACAAAAGAAAATGGTAGAACTTGGACTGAAGTTCGGTTCGCCGCAAAATACACAGGGAGCAAATAATGAACCGCAAAAAGACGAAATCGACGACGAAGATGAAGACGAAGAAGACAACAAAGGCGAACGATCTATTCGTCCGCGACTTATCGCCGTTAGATGATATGACCGTTCGCGGCTATCAGGTTCGGTTTGATACGCTCAATGAAAAGGAGCGTACGGTGGAGGCTGTAATCGCCACAGAAACACCGGTCGTTGTTTACGACTATAATCGTTGGGAACCTGTTTGCGAAGTATTGCTGATGAGCGGTGTCGTGCTGCCTGAAAACCGACAGGTTCCATTGCTTGACAGCCACAACAGATCATCCGTCGCAGCAATAGTTGGGTCAAGCCGGAATGTCCGCGTCGTTAAAGAAAGCCTTGTGGCAACTAACCACTATGCAAACAATCAGTCTGGCGTGTCGGCGTTTGAGCTGATGCGGGATGGGCATTTGACAGACAATTCGGTTGGTTACAGGGTGCTGAATTATACCACTATCGAAAAAGGCAAAACCAGTGTGGTCGATGGCCGCACGTTCACAGCGCCAAAAGATCGAGCGTTGAGGGTTTCGACCAGGTGGGAACTAAAAGAAAACTCGATCGTCCCGATCGCGGCTGACAGTAACGCAAAAAACAGAGCAGAAAACGAAACGGCTAACGCTGGCCTGAAACAGCGCAATTTAAAATTGTTCAAGGAGATTCGAACCGTGGATTTTGAAAAATGGCTTACAGAACGAGGATTCAAACTCGAAGGTCTTTCTGATGACCAAGCCGCCGCGCTAAGGGCCGATTACGATAAGCAGCAGGCACAGACGCGGGCGGACAACGTCGAAGAACCAGACGAAACCCGAAACAATCACAACATTGGCGAGCAGATACAAAAAGGCGCAGAGCTGGAACGCAGCCGCGTTGCGCAGATCCGCCAGCTCGCTGACGGTTCAGCGATACCGGATGAACTGGTTGAGCGAATGATAACAGATGGCAAATCTGTTACCGAGGCTCAAACCGAATTCTTCGGCGCTCTGCGAACCGCACAGCTCCGAGCCGGTGTTGGTTCAGCACCGATGGGCATCGTGCGAACCCGTCAGATCAACACAACGATCCTGGAAGCTGGCCTTCTTCTTCGCGCTGGCATGGACGATGCTGTTGTCAAAGTGTTTGGTGAACAGACGGCAAATCAAGCGGACGAAATCCGCGACATTGACCTGCGTTCAGTTTGCGCAGAGGCCCTGTCACTTGAGGGCAGGACTGTTCCGCGAGGCCGCGATGAGATGATACGTGCTGCGTTCTCAACACAATCACTGCCAACTATCCTTGGTAACGTTGCCAAAAAGAGCCTGATGAAGGGCTATAATCTGGCAGGCGCTACCTGGGACGGCTGGACAACGCCCGGAACAGCAAGTGATTTCAAGACGATGACCAGAGTTCGCGACACTGACACGGGCGCTCTTGAAAAGGTTGCCAACGGCGGCGAGATCAAGTACGGCGGAACCAGCGAAGAAAAAGAGCAATTTAACGTTGACACTTACGCCAAGAACTTTGGCATAAGTCGTCAGGACATCATCAACGATGATCTGGGCGTGTTCACGCGTAAGCCTATGAAGATGGGCCAAAAGGCAATGGCAACAGTACACAAGCTGGTATACACACACTTACTGGCCAACGGCAATATGGACGACGCTACGGCATTGTTCCACAGCGATCATGGTAATCTGAACACAACATCGCCGCTGGGAGCGGATAAACTTGCCGCCGCAATCGCGGCGATGCGTGTTCAGGTTGACAGCGATAATGAGCCGATCAACATCGAGCCTGCATATCTGATCGTGCCGCCGGAACTGGAGAACCTTGCCCGCGGCCTGCTTGAATCTGATATGATTATGGCAACCGACGGGTCTGCTTCGACAAAAAAACACCCGGTCAAGAACATCTTCAAGGGGCTGATGACACCGATTATCGATCCGAGATTGTCGAACTTGACCTATACCGGGTATTCAGCAACGACCTGGTATCTGGCTGCGAACGGCACATTCTGGGACACAGTTGAAGTTGCGTTCCTAAACGGCAAGAAAGAGCCGACGCTGGAACGGTTCAATGCTGGCCCGGACGTTCAAGGATTGATTTATCAAGTGTACATCGACTGTGGCGTCAAGAGCCTTGACTGGCGGACCCTGCAGAAAAACACTGCATAAATTGTCATCTTTTCCTCTTGTTGACTGCCCTGGCTATATATGGGGCAGTCAACATAATAAAACTGAAACTCAAAAAAAGGGTTAAAAAATGAAAGCAGAATTTTATAAGATCGGCGATGTTGTAGAGCATACGCCGTCATCAGCATTAACGGCTGGAAGCCTTGTCTTTATTGACGACAAGTTTCCAGCGGTTGCAGTCCAGGATATTGCCGCCAATACACCCGGCAATGTCAGGATCAAAGGAATCTTCAAGGTTGAAGCCGCCGCTGTTACCGGCGATGTCGGTGATCCTATCGGCTGGGACCTAAACGGCAGTCCTTACGGAGGTGAAGCAAGCAGCGGTGCGGCAACAACTACGCTGGCATCGGCAGATCACTTTCTGGGCACATTGGTCAAGGAGCTTACTGCGACAGACGGTTACGCTTATGTTCTGTTTAATGAGTTCATGGCAAAGGCACTGGTTCACGGTGTACCGGCGTAAGTATGACGATCTTTTCGGACTTTTTATCGACCGCCGATGGGCCGGTCTTTGATACATTTGGCGTCATTGGCAGCTATACCGATTTGGCGGGCAGCACAACAGACAACTTTGGTATTGTGCTTGGCGATATAGCTGTCGATGAGGTCATTGACGAGGTTGGCCGATGCTTCTTGTACGAAGTTGAAGCCGTTATCAAGAAAGCTGACATTGCATCGCCTGCCGCAGCGATCAATGGTACGCTTACGATAAATTCTATTGTCTGGCAGATTGTCGGTGTGGTATCCGAAGATGAGACCGCCGCAACCTACAGGCTGGATCGCAGAGACGACAAACGCCGGCATAGTGAAAACAAATATATTCGATGACGAGGGCAACGTGGGCGAAGAATCAAAAACTAATTGGAAATGGATTGGTTTCTCAGTCGGGGTAATATCAATTTTATTGTTTGTATTTTCTCTCGGCCAGGCAACCGCAAAACTGAGCATCGAGACAGGCGTAATTAGCAGTCAGGTCAATTATAATGCGCAGAGCATCGAGGTCATCAAGACTGACATTGCTGCGTTCAAAACAAACCAGGCTGTCATTAAATCATCGCTTGTTACTCAAACAGAGCTACTCAAAGAGATCAAGCAGGACCTAAAAACAAGTAGGAGCTTATAATGTCATTGATATTTGAGTCTAACGGTAATTCTGCAAACGATCTTGTATCGGGCAGCCCGCTTACGTTTGCCCGAACAACGGCAGGGTACAATAACGAAGGAACATCGTTTGCAATTGACACGGTGCGCAAACAAGCCGAAGTTTATGTGCCCCCGTTTGAGTTCACAACAGTCCTGGGCTTTGACGCTCGTGTTACTGATGGATACTGGGTGTATGGTCTGAAAAACTATAACACAGTTTGTAAGACTTCTGATGGCGGAAAAACATTTATTACTTTAAAGACTTTTGACCGGTCGCCAACCCACATATTCGTAACAAGTAAGGGATCTGTTTTGGTTGCTACAAGCAAAACAGTTGCTGATACCTCTGGCGAGATGTGGAGAAAGCCCGCTGATTCAAGTACATTCACAAAAACCATAGAAAGCGGCTTCCTGACCGACCAGGCTTCAGTGCCGCAGTGGACCGGAATTCAGGAAGTCAACGGTACTATCTTTGTAACTGAGTACAAGAGTACCTTAGTTGATAACAACGCCAGATGTGCGTATGTCAGCTATGACGATGGAAAAACTTTTGTTAAAGCGTACCATCCAGCTTATATGGAGGGAAGACATTCGCACTGTATTGTCGGTACGATGGAAGGAGTTATACAGGCTTACCTTGTTTACGGCGATACCTATCCCGCTCTTATGCGGTTAGTTGACAGTGGGGATGGTACATGGGGGGCAACGCAGGTGATATTACCGTACACCAGTATGCATCCGACCAGTGGCGTATGGGTTCCAGCCGGAAACTGTATCCTTTGGGGTTCGGACGGTGCAGCACCGATGGGTGTTCTTAAGCAGGACTTGTCTGACGATTCCATCTCAAGAGTCTTAGCGATTGATGTCAATCGTACCGACAGCACGTTCTACAACAGGGCGTATAACTTTTTTGGATTCCGACAAGTTGCAAACAACTTTTATGCAGCAGCCTCTTCCCAATCCACAGGGTTTGGTGCTTATACTGGAGCATGGGCCAGCGGGGACATAGATCACTGGACGAAAATTGCTAATATTGCCAGAGCGACAACCGATGTGATAAGAATTGCCGGAATTGATTCTGCTAATAATGTTTGGTTTTCGGCGGGGCAGGATAGCTATTACCTGCCAAACGTACCGATTGTTTATAAGCAAGGGATGCTGCTGGAAAAAGAGAGCGGTAACGTTGCTGGAAACAACCCAACAGCACAGTCAACAACGGTCGTAGACAACACCTACAACACAGATAAATGGGTCGGCTATCTCGCCGGGAATTGTGCTAGATGGCAAAACGACACAGACCCGATCACGGCTATTAAGTATATCGATTTAGGTTATAATTTAGCCGCTGATGCGGTTCCAGGTCGGCAATATGTATTTAACGTTCGTGTCAAAGGTCAATTCGGCGACGGGGCCGGAAATAACAAGGGCAAAGGAACACTCGTGTATTTCACCAGCCGAATTTATGATAACGAAAACGGAGCTAATAATAACGAAGAGCGTCTATCAATTTGGGTATTCCCCGATCGCTGGTCGGAATATACGATGACAGTTGTAGCGACTGCCGACGGCGTTGGAACGCCTACTGCAACGAAAACAAGGGCAAGGGCATGTCTCTATGCCGAGGCCGGAGCGGATCCGTTAGACGCTCAATTTGACATTCTTATCGATGGAGTTGCCTTCTCGCAATCTATTGTTCCAACGGAGTGGCATGGCCAAGCAGCCGTACGTGGGCATGACAAGCTATCATTTACTCCGGCAACATTTCCGGATTCGTGGACTTTTGTCAGTCAGTTTGTTCTTACGTTTGGCGATTACGATACGGCTGGAGAATCGTCTGGGGAAGACATTAGCTTCATTTATCTGGCATCGGTCAGTGAGGATGCAGACAATTATGTTGCTGTCGTTTATGACGTTTTTGGCCATAGTTTTGTATTGGTCAATAAAGTTGGCGGTTCAGCTACCGCCGCTATATCTTCGGTAGTAAAATTTGATCGAAACCAAAATTGCACCATATCCTTATCAAAAAGTGGAACAGATGTTTATTGCAGTATCTGGCTTGGTGGCAAGAAGATTACATTGGACCATTCTTACGCAACACAAACCTTCGCGAACCTGTTCTGGGGTTCGCATCCATCCGGCACGCAGGGCGGATCTATAGTGCTTATGGGTTCGAGGTTATATGACACCGTGTTGACCGCAGACGAGGTACTTGCGGAGGTTGGCGGCGATATGGGGATTGAGTATGCGGCAGCAATTGCTGTTGGCGGTGGTGGTGGTTCAGGTAGATCATTCGGCGGGGCAAGGGGGAACGGATGACACTGGCAGCGTCCGGAAATATTGGCAAGGCTGTTGAGGCATTGCAGAATCTGCTTGCAAATTCGTCCACGTTTAAAACGGCAACATCGTCAGCGACGTCAGCGGCGGCAAAGGCACATATCTATATTTCTGAATATCACCCTGACACATTCGTCAGGCCGTTTGCGGTCATATTGCTTAACGGGCTGTCGTGTGATATGGTGGCTGCTCAAAGTTATTCCGCGAGCGGCACGATGACGCTTTACCTGGAACGTGCGATCAGTGAGGCGTACAAGTCCAGCCCTGGTGAGGCGGAGATCGAGTTCCTGAATTTTCTTGATGGGATTATTTCTGACTGTCAGGGCTTGTCCGGCACGCCTGGTTACTTGCTGACGCGGTCATGGACTATCGCCGAATCCGCCCAGCGGATTGATGACGAAAATATTTATTATTGTAAGATCGACCTGGCCTGGGGCCTGGCAAATTAAAAGGGGCTTTTGAAATGGCTTTGACATTACACACAATATCAAGCGTTAAGACAGGTTCGACGGTAATAAACCAGATTCTGTCATCGGGATTCAGTCCGAATCTTGCTAAACTGCTGCTTACAGGTTCCGGCCTTGTCAGCCCTGGATTCGTGGGGATCCCCGGTGCATCCCCGGAAATATCATTTTCGACAAACGCAATCAAGGCAGCACTAAACGCATTTGTTACATCGGCTGACCCTATGGATGGTGTTGCAATTGCAGCGTCAAACTTTGAGTTTTACCTGCAAAAGATCGCCAACACAGGAACAAGAGCCACAGGATCGAATCATATTAAGGCGACGGCACTGGCCGGTCTGGTTTATCCTGTTTCGCTTGAAATTCCGCACATGGGAGCTGCGACATTGAATTACCGCGGCGTATTCACGTCGTCTGATGGATCCACATCGCCGATAGCATTTGCTGGCAGTCAGGCACTTGATGCAGGGGTTCTTGTAGCTGCCGAGGCGTATGTTCTCGGCGGTATCAGTCTGAACGGAACCACGCTGGACGGTGTCAGTAATGTTTCGGTTGACTTTGGGAATCAGGTTATTGTTGATGGCGGCAGCGGCCTGCCATATCCGACACACGTTGCGATCATAGCACAGCGGCCATCGATCAGCATATCGACAAAGGATTTGGATGATTTTGTCAGCTGGGGACTGTTGGGGCAGGCCCAGAGTGAAACGGACTCTATTATAACGCTGACTGCACTTGAAAATGCCGGAACTCTGGATGGGGCCAATCAGATCACACTGTCCATCGATGCAGGGCTGATGACTTACGATGGGTTCAGCGGTTCCGATGGTGATCGGGTTGCCGCATCGGTAACAATTACGCCGACGTTTGACGGCTCAAATAAGGTTATCGCTTTCGGGGGCCTGTCTTAATGAGCCAATTCCTGTATGCAATCCGACCGCATGAGATCGAAGGGGTAGCAACGCTTCGTGATCAGTACCTGGTTAAGATGATTCGGCCCGGATATGAGGTCAGGTCATCGTCTAACGGCCCGGCTGGAACCTGTTCGATTATCTGTTCTGACGGCAGCGACCGATGCAGGTATGATCCTGATGCGCAGGTCTGGACAAAATCGGTCAGCGGTGATTGGTGGGTCGGTTATTACAAGTCCGAGAAACTACCGACTGAAAAGGAACTCCGGCGCAAGACCATGATGGAAGGTCATAAAATCCCACTGATCGATGGGCAAGAGTGGATTGTCCCGGCAATAAGGTTGCTAAATGGCGGTTCAGGCCTACCGGAATCAATCCAGATTGACGATTGCGGTAAATTCGTAACTAAGGCCCTGTCACAGTATGAACGCATTAGCGGGGCAGCAGAGAGGCTGTTTCAGGATTTCAGGATCGAGGCAGGCATCGATCCTGGCGAAATGACACTGGAAGCTAACGACCGGATTGGCCTGGCAATCGATGCAATATCGTTAAACTACTGCGTCGGCATCGATGAAGTGATGATCTTATCGCTGCTTACAACGACAAATCTGTCGTCGATCATGTCAGCGATACTCGACTTACCTAGCCTACAAAAAAAAACGGCTGGCGTCAGCTGACTCTTAAGCGCTGGCAGGCCGGGCACTTTAATAGCTACTGTCCGACAGCAGCGGACTTACTTTGGTTTGAGTTTGGAAATGATTTCTCTAACGTTATCAATTGAGGCAGGGCCGGATACAAAGTTGAAACACTTTGACAATGCGGTTACCGAAGCATTAAAGCAGGCTGTTCGATCATGGCACAGCAGCACAGCACCGCTGCATTTTAAGCCTGGGGCGGCCAGGAAGTACGGTTACCAGCCGCGGTCAAAGAAGTATCAAAATTATAAAAACCGGCTCGGCAAAGGGCCGCTGATATTTTCCGGCAACGCTAAGCGGCAGTTGTTGCGGGTCATTCGCCCTATCGGGACAAAGGGACACGTCAAGGGCAAGTTTGTAACATCGCCGTCCGTGCGGTATTTCTGGATGCAAAAAAGAGGAGACCCGCCGAAAGGCAAAGAGCTTATCGCGGTTACAAAGTCCGAAGAAAGAGCGCTTGGAAAAAATGTCGAGGAAATGACGATCAAGTATTTGGAAGCTATTAAAGAGAAAAGGGTTGTAAAATAATGGCCGGAAAACTTGACTTTACAGCGTCAGCGAATACTGACAAGGCCCTGGCTGATCTCGCAAAGGTCGTCAATAAGCAGGAACAAATGATCTCCAAGTTGAAACAGCAAAACAGCGAGGCCAAAAAAACAACTAAGTCGTTTGAGGATATGGATAAGCCGATGGGTTCTATCGTCGGTAAGGTCGGTGAAATGGCCGCAGGCTTTTTGACCGCACAGGCAGCGGTTGGTGTACTGCGGTCAGGTGTGCAGCTTCTTAAAGACGAGTTTGCCGATTACCAGCGTAAAACAACAGCCGCCGCAAACAGTCAGTTCGGGTTCAATCAGGCCGCGGTTGAGACAATCCGAAGTTATTACGGTGTCTCTGATCCCACTGGCCAGCAGTTAGATAGACAGGTAGGTCAACTTCGAACTGGCGGCCCTGCAAACGCGACGCCAATGCAAAAGGTTGAAATGCTCAATGCTTTTGGCGGCGCCAATCCATCCGCGCCGTGGGAGCAAGCTATGTCAGCGATAGAACTGGCTGGTGGCCCGATCAGTCAAGCTGGCAGGGTCGAACGGGCTGGAATGATCGGGCAACTGGGAAGATTCTTTCCTAATAAATCAACCGACGATATGGCTGATCTTGCTGCTTTAATGACGCGGGATGCGGGAGAACGTGCAAGTCAATTACCGCGAGCGATGCAAGGGATCGAAAAACTGCAATCAGTCGGTGTCGATCCCGAAATTGCAATGTCACGTATTATTCACGGTATGCAAAAGAAAATGAAACCGGCAGTTTTTTCGACAATGGCAACCAACCTGGTTGCAGCGATGGATCGAGCTGACTCATTTACAAAGCAGCCGGGAAAACCGCTGACGGAATCTGATAAAGCATTGATGTCGATCAAAGGTATGACCGGTAATGAAATATTGTCCTGGGCAGATACAGCATCGGATAGCGATATGGCATCTGTATTTGGAACCAGCCGTGCGCAGTTGTTGCCAATGTTTGGACCTGGTGTTGGTACTGGGGGCCTTACTGCGATGAATGATGCGATGTCGTCGAATCTTGCCGCGACGGAGGCGGCAGGACTGCGAGCCTCCGGCACCGGCGGTATGGTTGCCGCGACAGAGCAGGGCCGGGCGGTTGCTGCTGGTGTTGGGCTTATGAGTCCAAGGTCTGGGGGAACGGGGACGATCCGCGGCCTGTTTGAGAGTACGCTTTCTGACATCCCAGGCATTGGAAACCTGCATCGCAAAGCGATCATGGGCCAGCTTGAAGCGGGCATGTTGGCTGGTGACGCATCCGATGCGGCGGTTGGGATCGCTGAAAGATATGGCCAACGGTACATGAGAGAAACGATGCCGGGCTATGGGTCCGGAATGGGCTTTGACGTTGGCGAGGTGTCAGTCCCTAATCCAGACTATAACCCGGATGCAGCTAAAGTTTTTCAGGACCTAAAACAATCGATCGAGAGGCTGGCAGCTTCGATTGATAAACAAGAAGCGAATCGAATAGCCGCAGACATTAGCGCAGGGATGGATTAAATGGCAACAATTGGAGCATTGACATTTTTGAAGATGGCAGGGCCAAAGATACCGCAGCAGGCAATCGCGGTCAGGATGGTTGACCGTGTTGGCGTTGATGGCAATGCTTTTCGGTTCGACGCCAAAAAAGTACCAGAGATAACCGTTCAAACTGTGCAGGCCGTTGGTTCTCTTGCTGCTGCTAATTTGGCCCCTGACATTTACGCTTCCTACATCGGCAGCTATGTTACGGTGGTTGATGATCTGGGGCGTAATGTCTCGTCGGTGCT
>Ga0307928_10001967_pt1 | contig 15705 bp, 24 predicted proteins | sample AceLakmetagen232_FD_201815 | JGI IMG/M metagenome (GOLD analysis project Ga0307928, IMG submission 201815) | Saline water microbial communities from Ace Lake, Antarctica - #232 | ecosystem: Environmental > Aquatic > Non-marine Saline and Alkaline > Saline | place: Antarctica: Ace Lake... | reverse complement strand
GTTTGCTTTTCAGTCCAAAGAGCGGTTTTAATTTTTTTTGTAATTTCTATAGGACTATCGTTAAATATCCTAATTGCATTTTCTTCAGCAATTTTAAGTCCTGACCAAAATGCGTCAGCTACCATGTTTCTAATATATTCAGCCATCACGTCTACCTCCAATTAAAAAGTTTTTGAGACAGTAATATTTATTATGCCGTAATCTCCTTTTGTTAGGGTTTTCACGGATTCGAGAGAACGGATTGTCGGAAAATAGAATCTCAGATAATTTATATCCAAGTTCTTTTTCCTTTGCTTTCGCCAATTTTACTATCTCATCATTGTCTAACTTACGAATTACTTTCATATATTCATATCTTCTTTTGTACGCATCAAATTCTACAAATCTTCCTTTGACTTCGACTTCCCACATATTCATATCTTTACTAAAAGCATATGTAGTTCCTTCTATACCGGTTGCATAGAATCCCTTCGAGCATATGTGGGTACGGTCTTCATCAAAATCCGAACAGTGTTGCCATTCACCTATCGGATATAGGTATCCCTTAAATGGACTTTTATTGTCCTTGTCCAATACTTTGTATAAAGTTTTCATAAGTTAACCTCCTTGGACTAGGTAATGTCTTAAGATTTCACATTCTGCGTAAACGCCCTTCTTAATATTATTAGCAAGATAAACGGCTTGGCTTCGCTCATTATATATTTTTGATAAATATTCTATAAGCGATGAACGTTTTTGTTCTAAAATTTTGCTATACTTGCTGATGTCAACACCTTCAGACATAAAATAATCTTTTGTTGCTTGTTTCAGTTCTGCGATTAATTTTAAGCGCTTTTCCATTTTTTCTCCTTTTAAATTAAGTTTTGTTTTTATGCTTCCTTTTTAACCTTCTCTACTGATTCAAGAAATTCTTTGAATGCCTTTTTCTTGTATTCAATAATTTCTTCTTTAGTTTTCCCATATCCAAAATCAAGATTGGAAATATTTATCTTTAATCCATCTTTTCCATGAGTTATCTCAATGCCAAAAAAATCATTTTCGAATCCCTGATACTGGATGCTAAAATGTTCCATTATTTTTTTCCTTTGGTTTTACTTTTTTTCTTTTTTTTATTAGCTTTTTTAGTGTTAGTGACAGTGCTAGTAGCGGTATCGCTATTGCTATCGTTGACAACAATATTATAACTGCATATAGCATTTCTACCCTTTCCTAGAGCTATCCATTTTTTCCCGTCATGAGATAAAACACACCCTAGTTTTATAAGTTTATCTAAATAAAATATATCTTTGCTATTAGACCCAAGATGTTTCATGATATAGGCAGACAGTGTAAATTTTTCATATTTGTTATCTGTGTCTATTTTGGTTTTTTTAGTCTTTAAACCTTTGATATAAACACCGTAATAATGAAAAAATAATATCTTTTCGATATCATCTTGAGAATTGATAATCATATCTTCCATTGTTGATAAATCTTCTGGAAGAGAATCAACAACAACTTTTAAACAATCTTCTATTTGCTTAGATTTTCTCGATCTTGTTAACGGATCGACAGGATAGATAATAGCAGAGTCTTTTTTGCATTCAGTGGCGATGTCAACATTCGTTGCTTCTCGTATTAATTTTATTTCATCGGTTGTTTGCAATTGCCCAGTTTCATCTTTCGTGATTTTCCCAGGTTCGGCAATGTAAATTTTGTAAGTTGGCTTAATTGCCAATTCTCTTATAAGGTTTTCAACGTTACAAATATCTAAAGTTTTACCCTTAGTTACTTTTCCAATCTCGTATCTTACGAGATTTTCGTCACGCAATGCACCATCTTTGTCAACGGTGCTAAGTACAAATTTAAAATTCATATTACACGCTCCATGATATTAAGCAATATCCATCATCGTCTGGAGCCAATACTGAATAACCCAAATGGGATAAGGCAGTTTCTCCTTCAACAGTTATTCCAGATAACTTGATTGAAGTTTCGCCTCTCTTAGCTGCGCCAAGAATCAACATGAAAGAAATAGACAGTCCTTCTACGCGACTGACTTCCGTGATTGATCTTGCTTCTTCGGCGCTGATAATTGAATTCATACAACCTCCATAAGATAATAGAAAGTAAAAAAAATAAAAGATAAAGTTATCCTTCACAATATTATAACAAAAAGGAAGGTGTTTTTGCCCGTATCACATGAGTGAATATATGGTGTGTTTTTTGTTATAAATATATGGTTGGTAAATATTAATCTGTTTTTTTAAGAGGAGAAAATTATGAAGATTACTCTGGGAGAATTGAAAAAACATGGTGCGTGTGAACACAGGTATAAACATTTGTGCGAATGCTTAAAAAAGGATGGACATAAAATTAACAATAACACCGAAATGTCGATGCTTGATATTTTAAATTATAATGGATTTGATGATGTACTTTGGGCAATTTTCACAACGCAAATATATGAAGATTATTGTTTAATTTTAACAGACATGATGGAGTCAGCAATACGACGCTATAATTCATGTGATTCAATTCATATCTTAGTAAATGACATTGTCAATGGAATAAAAAATTATATTAATGGAAAAATTACTAAAGATGAATTAAACGAAATGGCAAAAAAAACTTATCCAGCCATGACAAAATCAGAATACGAATTATACCTATTGTCTAATATTCGTAAAATTTGTTTAACAGCACATTGGCCTACGTTGCCTTCCGCGGTAGAAAACCCACTAAATGATCTTTTTCATGCCGCTACGTACATAGCAATTCATGGAAAACTAGAATTTGATACACTAAATATTGTCGATATCATTTCTAGTATAGCTTTTTATTCCAAACTTTTCGATATGTCTTTAGGAAAATTTGAAACTCCTACCACTATGAGAGATTCACAATTGATAGAAAGCGAGGAAATTCTTCGCAAGTTTTTAACACTTTAAGGAGATTAGCATGGACGCTAAAGAAGAAATTGAGCTGCTTGCCAGAGAAAACAATCTTTGGTTAGCAATTAAAAGTCCGGTAAAGGGCTTAACAATGATTGCGCCGGACCAATATAATATTGGATTGGCAAAGATTAGTAAAATAATGGACCCAGTTGGCGTTGGCATTTCATTGATGACACCAACGATGCAAAATCCACCACCGCCGGTTGAGCGTCGGTTCGACGCACTGTGGATACAGCTTATGGATGCTTAGCATCCGGCCCTCAGGGGCTTTTTTTTAGCTACTGTACTTTTATTAACGGACTATTCACCCAACAGACTTTTCCAAGTAGCGCAGCTGGGAATCCCAATGTCCATCCCCCTACGGTTAACATTCCATAATATCCGTCTCCCAGCGATAAGCCTTCGCTTCTGACATTAGTATTATACGGACTACTGACAACTCCAGGATCAGCGACAACATTAACATCTGGACAAACGTATATATCATGTCTTGCGGATATACATCCGTCGAATAAACATTCTCCAGGTCTCGGTGTATCGCCTAATGTTACTGATGGTGTGTCTTCGTCTACGTCTACAACTATGTAATAAATAGGTTGTGTATACGAGGGCATAACGGAATCGAATGCTTTATTTAGGCTTGAGATGTTTTCGTTGCTAATGCCGGATTTTCTTATTTTTAGGTAATATAATGAATTTCTCCATATGATTCCAAAAAATAAATCCATTACATTTATTCTTACATCTTTTTTTAGCATTCCAGATTTTATAGTTTCACCGTAAGATGTTTTGCTTCCTACTTTCAATGTTATGGTATCTCTGGAATCATTGAATACGTTTATATTCCACCAGTCGCCTGGTTTAATCGATTTATTTTTGTCTGCGCCATTTAATAGTTGCACGACTTTGTTTTCAACTAATATTGAATCTCCGCCGGCTATGTTTCCGCTTACATCTAATTGGTCGAATTTATTCCACCATTCTCCAGTGTCGTACATTGTGATGTTATCGAATAACGGATCGAATTGATTTAGTACGGTTCCTATCGCTATGTCTGTTCTTATAATCGCGTCTATGTCTGCTGTGTAAGTATTTGAATCTGTTACTATCACATATTGAATCGTAGTTGAACTTATGGATATAATGGTTTCGGTAGAATTTTTTATAACAGGCAAGCCAAGCATTGTATTGAATGCGGCATTTATATAAGATATTTTTGGACCTAATAAATATAATCTAAATATATTTTTTAAGAGGTCTATGTTTTGTGTATCTGTTTTTACTAAATATCCGTATCTGTCGTAAAGATCGGTAGTGTCTTGCTCTGCATCGATTATATATAGCGTAACTTCTTTTCCAGATATTGTGTTAGTAACGTCTTTTAATATTCTTGTTATTATATAGCTGCTGTTTAGAGACGATTGCTTAATTGTAAGTGATGTTGAAGTTGAATAAAAATCTACCCCGCTTACCAATTCTACTTCTGGATTTAATAATTTATTTGCTAACTTTGCACCGGCCAATGGTTGTGTTGCAGAAAATGTATATTCGTCTTCGTCGAAAGTTGACGTTGTATCCGATTTATTTGCGTATGCTCCACCTATGCCGTATATATAATCATCGCCGTCTAAAGATTTATTATCGTCCAAATAGAATGGAGCAACGTCGGTTTCGTCAGGTATATAATATGTTCCGTCATATGTAAATTTCAATTTTAATGTAGCGTACTTTATGGTTTTTGTTGTTTTAACATTTTCCATATCGTTTGCACTTATAACGTCAAATAAAGACACATAAACATCATTGGTTAATTCTGATAATATGTCATATAGCGATGATGGTTCCTTTACTATTTCGGCAAAGAAAGATCCAGTTAGTGATATTAAGTCTCGTATGTTCATTTTTATTCTTTTTAAACACAGTAGTTAAAAAAATAGCCGAAGCTATTTTTATTATATATCTAGTTCATCATCATCTTGATCGTTTCTATCGAAATATTTTTCAATATCTTCTTCGGTGAAATCTTCAAAATTTTTGTCTTCTAAATATTTTATGATTTCGCTGTCTAGAACGTCTGTAGAACTAGCTAAATCATTAAGTATAGATTCTTCTTCGAATTCACTTTCGCTTTCAATTCTGAAGCCCACAAAGCTTCGAGATATATTAATGAAATTATCGGTGATCGCACGTTCAAACTTACCCCAAATAAGTTCAGTTATTAAGCTAGCCTCTTCACTATTACAATTGACTTGTATGAACCAACTTGATTCATTAACCATTATGTCATATGAATTACAGATGTTGCGTAATAAGTTTACAAGCGAATCTAATATAGATCCACCAGCTCTTATTATTCTTTCTTCAAATATAGCAATATCATTCTCTGCAATTGATAATCTCTTAGCCTTCATAATATCTTCGGCGTCTACAAAACAAGCGTCACCAGATAAATCTATGGTCCAGCACTTGAAGGCATCCATCATCTCTGGCATAGTAGCGGCGTATGAAGATAATTCTTCGTACTTACCCTCTAAGATTTTGAGATTAAGTCTGTCTTCTATGAATTTAGCACTAATAAGCTGATCGTCTATTGAATCATAAATTTTCTTTCTTATATTCTTTATATCCTTAGCGAGCTTCTCTAGCTGTTTTCTTATATTATTCATATAGTGTTCCTCAAGAACCAGATTTATTGTAGCACGATATGTGCTTTTTTCAAATATTATTAAAACAATTGTTCAATTGCATTTTTCGTATATTCAAATGCGGATTCGCTATGTTCGAATAGCGTATTCCATGGTCTCGGAAATAATATTCCTATTCCTCCATATTTTTCCCATTTATCTATATTCTCATCAAAGTCGTCGATCAGTATTCTGTCGCTTCTAGCCACAAATGTTTTTCTTCCAGTCAAGATATAGTCAAACGGTGTTATGTCTGGTTTGATATGCTTCTCAATCCATTTTATTTTCTGACCAGCTGACTTATGATCGTTTTTCATTGGGGCACTTAAGAATAACGTATTCGTAAAATCTTTACAAAATTTGTATAGATCGGCAGCCCACGGATAAGGCTTTAACGATGTCCAAAATTGTTTCTTGCTCGCTATAAGCGACCTAAATTCATTTTCTGTTACTCCTAGCAATTCTGGAATATCTTTTCCATATTCCCATCTCTCATACAAATCTTTGTCATACATTCTACCGACTCCTTCAACAAAATCAGTAAGAACTCCATCCATGTCTAATAGAATATCCATATATTATCCTTTACGGAAGTTGGTTGTTATTTACTTTGTAGCGGAAAAAAGCCGCTCCTACTAGCGATGGTAATTTTTCTGAAAAAGATTGATTACCAGAATCAGCTATTTTTTCTTTTATAATATCCTTAAGGCTTTGTAAATTTTTTACGGTGCTGGTGGTGTCGTCAAGATTTATTACCCGCATATCTGTCTTGTTATCAATGTTGCCCGTAATATCGTCTGTAATATCGTCTGTGATATTGTCAGCAATATCGGTTTTAACACTTGTATTGACAATTTCAACGTCTAACACATCATTTGTACTTGTAGATTTTATTGGATCGAATTGGATTAATTCGTTTAATAAGGCACATGCATCGTCTACATCAATTGCCTCTTCGCTTATAATATCAAAAATTTTAGATACTTTATCTAGTATTTGTTCCGTGTGTTCGTCGCTGCGTATAATATTAAACCTGCGAATTTCAGATAATAACAAACATCCTCCCTCTGCGTCAATTGCCTCTTCGCTTATTAAATCCAATATTTTGTTGATTAATGCTATGATGAGTTTATGCATGGTTTTCTCCAAGTTTTTGTAATAGAATGATTACCGGCGATTGCCAATTATTTACCTTTAATCCGTCGATTCCTAAGATCACATCTCCACTAGACATTGTTGTTTTTAGCACTTTTAGTTCAGCGGCAGACTTAGCCTTAAAGTCTTTGATTTCTTCGATTATTCTTTCTAGTTCTTTGCAATAATCTTTGTTGTCTTTATTCGTGTTGCTCAGTTGTTCTGTAGCCGATACCAATTCATTTTCAGAATATTCATGTGATTTTTTAAAGTTGCTATAATCCCTGGTTATTGTGAATGGATATTTTGGAACATCTTTTGTCAAGATTTCTATGGTTACTGGGTAATCATCAGATAAAGTAAATATATTAATATGGTCTAAAACATTTCCAAACTTAGTGATTTGTTCAACAATTATTTCGATATTATTTTTCAATTTTGTGAAGTAGTCGACATAATCGGTTGAAAATATCTGTACTTTCATTTTGTCGGTTTCAGCAATAAGGCTGTTCATTGGCTTCATCATAATAAATCTCCTAGTTTGTATTCTACATTTTTTTTAAATAACATCATTACTTATTTCTATTGATCTTAATAAATCTTCTACATCTTCTTCTTCTTTGTCATAATAATCGTCATTTATTATATCTATGTGAGCACCATAATATTTAATTTTTTCTTCATAATCTTCTTCTACTTCAAGACTGCATTGCAAACATATCTTTTCTTTCGGAAGAGAGTAATGCTTGTTGCATCTTGAGCAAAATCTTGGTTTCTTAGGCTTCATATAGTTGTCCTTTTTGTTAATAAAAACCCGAACTCCGCACGCCATTACAGCGGTTACGGGTTCGGGATAAACGAAATGGAACATTTAGACTTTTATTTAGTGTCCATTTCTTGGTGTATATTTATTTATCTATTCCTTTTCTCAAGTTTTTCAATTGCTTTTTCGTTTTTCTTTACACAGCCCTTTAACTTGGCTGCAACATATTGAAGATTCATATGTGAAGTCTTAGTATATTGTTTGCCAGTGAAGTCGTAAACAGCTATGTAAGGAGCCTTTTTACTAAGTTTATATGCTCTGCGTAATTTAGAATCATCGACGTTAGTATAGCTCATTTTAATACGAACGTAACCGTCCAATTGCTCTGCAACATCTGGGTCGCACAGAACATCATTAAAATATTTCTCACATGCGTTACGTTTTGCTTCATACTTTTTACGTTGATCGTCTGTATAAACGAAAATTATAATAGGTTTTTGCTCGCTATACGCAGTACCAAACTGCTTTACGACTGGTTTTGCTTTTGATTTCTTCTCGTCTTCGTTGACGGGATAATCGATTTGTGCTTCTTCCCAATCAAGTATAACACGTTGAATTTCTTCTTCAACCGGCTCAGATACGGCACCTTTTTTAGCACCTCTTCTTGCCGATCCGCTTTTAGCACCACCTGTGCCTGCTGATCCGCCGCCTCACCCAGCTTCAGATATAGCAATTGCATAATCTGAGATTATAAAACTCGCTAATAACAATAGTGAGATAAAGATAATTTGTTTCATTTTTTTCCTTTTGCTATGCTCTTGCCGACATCATATCGGCAATATGGATTAAATATGCTAACTGGCTTTCATCGTGTTTATTCATTATGCTACTTCCGGTGCCAGTGTAAAGACCGTTGTGCATCAATATTGCAGTGAATACAGGCAATGAAATATCTAAATTTTTACTTGCTAACCATCCCGAAATATATTCGTGTGGTATTTTAGCATTTGGCCCATATGAATATGAGACTCTACCGTTATTCGTACTTACGTGTTTTATGTAATATCCGTCAATTGCTTTTCCTACGTCATGAAGGAGTCCAACCATGATTATGTCTGCAATACATACGTCTTTTACAATATCACGATTTTTCCATCCATTATATGCTTCTATTGCAATTTCTACTACGTCGAGACTATGTTCAGCTAATCCGCCAGGATAATTGTGATGGTATCCCGTACTTGCTGGTGCATCATAAAATTTTTCAGTGTTTAAAAATGTCTCTATTTTTATAGAGTCATATTTTTCAGAAAATTCTGGTGAATAAATTAGTTCAATTATTCTTTCTTTTGTAGATTTCAATTTTTTTCTCCATCTTCTTTGTCACTTTTAATTTTCGTTAATAATCTATCTATATTTGTTTTTGCTTTTTCTAAATCCAATTCTGGATTTTCTTTTAAAAAGCATCTTAATACATATTCTATTGCATCTGCTTGTGTTGGGTCAAGTCCCCATGATTCTATGATAGACTTTATACTCGGAACAAATTTTGAATAATGCGTTCCACCTTTTTGCTCCATTGGCAGATCCTTGATATTTACTTCGTTCATGACTTTGACAGAAAAATCGATACCGGATAGTTGTATCCTTTTTTTTGTTCCATTTTTATTATCAGTTATCTCAACAATTACCATACCTGTGTTACCTTTATTATGTTAGAAAAAAATGATATCCTTGTATCCTTATAGTCTTTATATGTCGTATTTAATATGTCTATCACCGGTAATAGCGAATCGCTATAGCTTATAGTAGATATTAATATTTTTTTGACAATTATCCCGCTAGAATATAGCACGCTGTTTATATAATTTCCGTTTAACAATCCATCGTTCATCGTGTTTATTGCATTGACTACGATAGTTCTTACTTCAGATTCAGTTATTGTTATTCCATCGTTTAAGGAGTATTCGCAATTAATATCGACGTAATACGGTACTACGCTTTTTATTAATACATCAGCTAAAAGATTTTTTACACTATCGCTATCAGCATATTCTTGAACGGTTTTTATATCACTCATACTGTGATAGTTAATAGATGCAGATTTGGTATCATATTCTGTAGTTGAAAATGTTATTACTATGTTTTCAAAAGATGTAAATCTTGCATTGTCTATTGAGTGTACAGTATCTTTTATTGTTCGTGATATAGTGTAATTTTTGACTTCAATGCCATTTATTGTGATACTTATAATGTCTAATATCGGAGGATAATCAGCATCGTCTAATGTTATTATAGAACTTGCGACTGTTTCTGTTACCGTTTTTATAGACGGCCCTTTTATCGTTCTAGCGTATATATCCATCATAGATCCAGAATGGACTCCGAATGACCCAACGTCTCTAGTCATTAATTCGTCTCCGAAACCAGCGACATATAGATAATATATATTTGAAAATTCTTCTTTAAGCGTAGCGTCTATAGAGCGTTTGTTGTAGAATCCCCTAGTCGCGAAACTAGTTCTTGCTCTCTCTATAACGTCGTCTATATCTTCTTCGTCTTGTCCGTTAGAAATATCATTTGGTGATGTAGCGGAGTTTACGTTTAAATTATCACTGGTGAATAATGTATCCTCACTAACATTGTATGCAATCCCAGAAAAATCGGCTTCAACTTCTATTGTCATCGTAGATCCTGTTCCTGAAGTGTAGGAATATTCCTGCACGGGATAGTAATCCAATGAATTAGAGCTGAATATATTCCCAGTACCGACTACAGTATCTATGTCACTTTTTAGCACAACATTTAATATACCTTTTGCTTTTATGCCTTGGTCTCTATCAATGAAAATATTTGCTAGAATTGCTTCTATCTGATCCTCATCGGTATTGCCCAATAGTGTTGTAGCCTGTTTTGTTAATTCAGACTGGTTTGCAATTAGTGCATATAGCAATGCAGCTGGCTTAATAACAATGTTATAAAAAGCTGACCCTCTAGATATGTCTATTTCTGGATAATTGTCTAATACCCATCGCGCTAGCGTATCTCCAAGATTATTTAGCTCATCTTGCGAAATGCTTGGGAAATTTGTTATTTCTATTTCGGACATTTTTAATTAAACCTTTTTTGAAAGTCTTGAGTTAGCGTTTTGAACTATAGTTTTAAAATATTGTGCTGGTTCTTTATCTAGCCACGATACATCTACATCGTCTTCCGATATTTTTTCTAGAACTGACATTGTGTGGCTAAGAACTATTTCTCTGTATGTTGGAATTTCTAGAGTCGTATTGAATCTCTTGATAATGTTATTTATTGCAGATACGTTTCTTTCGATTCTATTTTTTTCTCCAGGTTGATAGAAAATTTTGAATGCAACATCTATGGCAGCCTTAGATGAAAAATCAATTTTTTTTATAAATTTTAGTTTTGGTGATGTTTTACTGCGAGGTTTTTTTGCCTTAGCTTTTTTTGGCTTCTTTACTTCTTCTTTTGCCTTGTCGGCTTCTGTATCGTCTTCAGGAGCATCTTCGGCATCGGCCATATCAGGTATATCCGCTACATCTTCATCTACTTCTGGATCTACTAGCCCGGTTTCTTCATCTTTTAGCGCGTTAAGTGTAGTATCTAGTTCCTTGCCAATGTTCGTTTTCTTTTGTCCCATAAAAAAATTTCCTTAAAGTGTGATTGTTGTTTGTTCTTCCGTTTCGGAATTTTGTATTTTTATATAAACCCTTATATCATTGTCTTCTATAATTACGTTTCCAAGTGTTATTACAATATTTGGAAAATCTTCATAAAGCTCACTTATAGCATATGAATGTGACATGTCAAATGCTGTTTTAAAAGCCTGTAAATCTGGATTAATATTCGTAGAACCTAAATCAGATAGTGGAGAGAATGCCTCCCTAAAGCAATCGGTATTGCTTCTCGTCAACAACAATATAACATACTGATTTGCTGCTCTTAATAATTCCGATGATATATACCCGCTTAATCCTAAGCCAGCACTTGATAGTATAGATATATCATTAGTCGTCATAAAATCCTCCAAGTAGATAATCAGTTCTTGTTTTTGACAATATTGATAATTTTCTTTGAAATCTAAATTTAGAATTTATGTCTTTTTTAATATCAATTTTGTTAAGTCCATCTGTTGTGGCATTGAGAGATTTTATTAATGTCTCAATTTCTTTTTTTGTTGCATCGTCGCTTATCATTTATTTTCCTACCCAAATTTTCCATCGTATAAAATATCTTCAATTTTTTTAGCTATCGCTTTTCTCCGTGATGCTATGGTTCCTTCTGATATTTTTAATGCTTCAGACATTTGCTTTGTATTCATTTTTGATTGTCCGCCGTATCCGGTGCTATGTTCGAATATAAACTTTTCTTCTGGTGGTAAATCATAATATACATAATCTAGTCTCGGATCTCTAGATTCTACCACAGACGGATCAAAATCAAGAGAGCCTTCGTGCATTTCTTGTTTCATTTGATTGTTTAATTTTTCAACAAAACTAATCGGTCTTTTTAGTTTTTCTGATATTTCTACATTTGTAGGTTCTCTTTCTAATTCTTGAGATAGATCGGCTATTGCGTTCTTATATTGCCCCATAACCATCTGCATATTTTCTGGCATTCTTACGGCCTGCTGTGCAGAGTAGTTAAGCCTGTTCAATTGCTTCATATAGTTTGTCATCCATGTGGAAAGTTTTGTGCTTTTCAATGGATCGTATTTTTTAACAGATTGTATAGCAAACTTTTTAGCATATGATTTTAACGCATCTGGAGGAATTGTGCCTGAATATTGATTAGCCGTATGTGATATAAGCTTGTCAAACTTTGAAAGTATGCCTTGCATATTCTTAGGGCTGGGATCCATTTTCCATTTATCGTATTCTTGTGGATATAACGGGTTCACTAATTCTGGCATAAAATTACCTTAGATAAAAAAATTCGGTATTGTATTAATACCCATGTTATTATAACAAAAATAGTAGCTAAAAAAAGCCCCAAATTTTGGAGCTTTTTCTGGTTTATCCGAATAGCAACATTACTAAGAATGCCGCCGTAAGTATAGCCGTAAAACCCAAAATGTCTAAGATAAATTTTTTCATGTTAATCTCCATTATTTACTCTTATATTTCGTTTTCTAAATAAGCTAGCTACTTCAGTAGCTATATAAAGACTGGGCAAAATCATAAACAATGCCCAAATAAGCAAAATATACTTAGATGAATGATCCATATTTGCAAAGGCAACAATAAGCGCCGCAGCAAATCCTACAAAACTTGTTAATATGATCAATCCAAACCAAATCTGATCTTTTTCCGTCAACATAGAATTCTCCCTTTAAGATTTGTAAACTAAATTTCCGATCATATATTTATAACAAAAAACATAGATTTTTAATAAAAATATGGTAGCTAAAAAAAGCCCCAAATGGGGGCCGTTTTAATGTATTTCACTTTCCAGGATCTGGCTTACGGCCAGAATCTCTGTGGCAGAAAAACCATCTATAAGCAGCAATGTTTCAACCATGTCAAGTTGAAGCTGCAAATTCTCCACGCCGATTCTTATGACTTCTTTTTCGTCATTAAGAATTCTGATTAGTCCGTCTTTTTGTTCAACGGTTAGGGTTCCCGAACCATCTGATATGGTATAATTCAGTTCATAAAGGTTTCTCGAACCATTTTCTTGTGTATCCATTTCAACAAGGACTGCAACAGAAAAAACAGCTGACATAAATATGATTCCGAAAATCAGAAACAAAACACCAAAAACGATAAGCATAGTCTTGACAACGCTCATGACAATCTCCTTAAAAAAAATTAATAATATATACCTTTCGATCATATATTTATAACAAAAAACATAAGTTTTTAGCAGAAATATAGCGATTAAAAAAGGTCGGTAAAACTTAGTCTTTTAATTATATTTAGAATTTGTGTAACGTCTGTGTATACGAACATTGGATTTTTTAGTTCAGATTTATTTATATTTTCGCTAGGCACGACGAATTTTAATTGTACTGATATCAATACTGTTCCGTCTGCAGTAATTGAGTGAGACTTAGAAATTACTTTTCCGCTATACTTACTTAGTTTTACTACATCGCCCAATTCGAAGTTATCGTAAAAAGTTGGAATTGTGAAGCTTGCAGTAGATCCATTGTATGAATTTAAGTAATACAAGAAATTTGAAATTAATTTAATTGATGTGTCTGCAACTGATTTTCTATTGGCGGTTATGATAAGTTTTTTTGTCAAAGCTTCGTGTTCTAAGTTAAGTTTATCAATAGAAGCTTTATACATAGTAAGCGTGTCTGTATTATATTCTCTATACGCTGAATAAACTTCTTGAGCGTAATCATCGTTTAATGCAATATTGGCCCATACTGAATTTATTCTCTCTATAGAATCATCGCCTTTTTCGCCCCTTAATGTAGTGCCTCTTGCTTTTAGTTCTTTTTCTACTTCTATTATATTTCCTTTTATTACCATGTCAGCAACAGATATTCCATCAACTCCTTTTCCTATTTCTACAGATTTAGCAGCTTTATGATCAATATTTATTCTTTGTTCGAGTAATTTGTATTCTTCAACCTTGGCATAATTAGTATAATAGTAATCCATGTTTTTGTTTGCCTGTTTTAATCTATCGTTTTCTTCTGTTTTGTTATCGAATTTTTTTAAGTGCAATAAAAGTAAATATGATATCCATTTATTTACGCCTGTTTGGTATATTTTTAATCCGAAGTTTTTTTCCTGTATTCCAGATGTTGAATCTTTTTTATTTATTTCTGGAATAGTTATTGAATATTGAGATGTTCCGGCTCCTGTATTAGCTATATCGTTATATATATTAGCTGGTGGAACAATTCTTATTCTTGTAAATGGAAGTGTGGTCACCATTTTTATTGAAGATGACGTTGCTACATCGTCAACAGATATTGCAAGTGGGTTATAGAATGGTTCATTTTTTATTACAGTCGGGTAGTCGTAATCTGTTTTAAATAATAAATTAAATCCAAATAACCCAAGTAGTGATGACATTGCATCATACCATGTTGAACCCTGTATTATGTTGACTACTACTTTGCTTAATCCTTCGTAAATTTCTTGATACTCGGCTTCTATTATATCTACCTTTATTAAATTGAATCCCTGCAATTGTTTTTTTAAATTTAAAATAAACGGCATGAATTCAGATGCTATTAATTTTTGTGTTGTTTTTTTATACTGTATGGCTAATTCTTGTATTTCTTTTTTTAATGAATATTTGTCGAATGGCGGTGTTGTCTTGGTCTCGACTTCTATACCGGCTGTTGTTGCTACAATGTTGGCGAAAGTAATTTCAAGTATTTTAGCTATATTTCCTGGATTGCCAACTTGTATTAATCCTTTTATTTCGCGTTCTATTATATCCGTATAGTTCGATATGCCAGTTTGAATCCTTGGTACAAATGATCCTATGTCAAGTCTATTGTTTAAATTTCTAGATATAATATCTACAGATTCTGTAGAAAAAAATGACATCATACTAGAACCGCTAATGTCTGTTATATGGGCCACGGGAATATCTTTGAAGATTGACATCCAATGTGCACAGTTTAATACAAATCCTGTATCGTTTGGTAAATTCCTTATAAGCTGAGCATCGATTAATTTGTATCTTAAGCGTTTTTCATTTATGGTTTTATTTTTTCCATCTACCCTGTCTATAGTTTGGATATAAATAATTATGTCTAATTTGTATATTATGTCATCTACTAACTGATTATAAATAGACAGTGCTTTTTCTGGGTTATCTTGAGATAAGTATACAGTGATGTTGCATTTGCCTGGTTCGTTTAATTGTTCAGAAAACTCTATGCTAGAAATAGCGCCTTTAAGAAATCTAGATGGATCTGGTATAAAAGCGTGTCCTATGCCAGTATTAATTTTGCTATATATCCAAGATAGGTCATCATTAACAATTATATATGTTCTATCTATTGAAGTAGAATCATATATTCCTACGGCTGTTCTCACTACCCTTTGTATTTTTGACACTTAAATCCCTATTGAAATATCTTTACTTAAAAATATTACGTTACTGCTGGTTGTTTGTATTTTTGTAACCAATAGATTCATAGAAAACGATAGAACAGATGACATCTCGGCTGACATATCTATATTAAGTCCAA
>Ga0307928_10001966_pt1 | contig 15706 bp, 18 predicted proteins | sample AceLakmetagen232_FD_201815 | JGI IMG/M metagenome (GOLD analysis project Ga0307928, IMG submission 201815) | Saline water microbial communities from Ace Lake, Antarctica - #232 | ecosystem: Environmental > Aquatic > Non-marine Saline and Alkaline > Saline | place: Antarctica: Ace Lake... | reverse complement strand
TGCTAGTACACTTTGAGGATCAAAATCATCCCCTGATATTATATTAGAAGGCACAATATCATCTACATATTTCTTGGTTGCAGCTTCTTGGTTAGTAGTTGGGTCTACTACACCGACTATTTTATGAGTATTCATATCAAGATTCTCCGACTGAGCGCCTAATGTAGTATCAGTCCCTTGTGTATGACTAGCTAATGTATTAGCCACTATTTCATCCCACTTGTCCGAACCTAATAAACCTGCCTGTGTTGTATTGGCTTCTGGTAATACTACATCATCTACTCCACTATCGCTAGTTACTCCATAGGTAGTAGCTGTAACTGTTCCTGTACTTAACGCAGTAGGTACATTAGTATCCTTCGCTGTGTTCAGTCCAATAGCAGTATTCATTGTTTCTACCTTATCCCTAATAGTATTTTTAGTTGCTGAGTCCGTATTGGCATCCCACGTTGTAGCATCATAAGCCGTATCATCAGCTGGATCATCTCCTGTATTTGCCCCTGATGTATTTCCTATTACCACCTTCTCCGCACCAGTTACATAATTATCATCAGCCCCCATAGTGTCTTCTTTCCCGTCAAGAACTGTTTGGGTTGCTGTACTAACTGGTTTACTAGCATCACTTGTGTTATCTACATTATTCAAAGATAAATCTGTCTTTACTTCCGAGTAACTTCTTCCCTCTACATCTGTACCATCAACAAACTTAGCAAAATCATTATCTACTGGTGTTCCAGAGGTACTTACATTCCCACCTCCTGCTGGTGTTCCCCAAGCTACATCTGTCCCATCACTTAATAAGGTTTGTCCGTTAGTTCCTATTCCAAGTCTTGCTGTTGCATTTGCAGCATCTCTAACTATTACATCTCCCCTTGTTGTCATAGGGTCAGAGAAACCTGCAGAGGAAGCAACCCATTTCATACCACCACTCTTCGCTGAATCTGCCGTTAAGACATAATCATTAGTAGGAGCTTCATCTAGTTTTAAATTAGCTTCATCTACTATATTATCAACAATAGTCAAAGCACCATCACCAGTAACTTCTCCAGTATGAGTAGCGTTAGTAACCTTTGCATTGTTTGTTACAATATTACCAGCTAGAACATCAGTCAAAGCGTTTGTATCTGCTTCTCCCTCATAAGCTGTTTTAATCTCTGCCCCTGTTTGGTCGGCTGTTGAGCCATCTTCTACATTAATCATTGTCCTAACTGCCGATGGGGCTATCTCTTCTGTAACACCTGCACCTGCAGTATCTCTACCTAAAAGTCTGTCTGTAGCTGAAACATCCTGTATCTTGGCGTAAGTAACTGCTTTAGCTGCAATAGTAAGAGCTGTAGCACCTGTTACCTCCCCTGTATGTGTAGCATTTGTAGTTTTCGCTGTATTAAGTCCAATAGCAGTATCCATCGTTTCTACTTTGTCTCTCATAGCATTCTTAGTAGGAGCATCAGGATTAGCATCCCATGAAGTTGCATTGTAAGCTGTGTCATCTGCAGGGTCATCTCCTGTATTGATTCCAGAGGTATTCCCAATTAAAGTAAGTTGAGCATCAGTAACATAATTACTATCTGCATCTTCTGATATATCTCCTGTAGTTAATACTACTGTTCCTGTTTCCCCATTTACTGATAATACTGTATCTGTAGGAGTCTGTAATTCAGTCCAATCAGCCATACTCCCTGCTGTACCACCATTATGAACATAACTCTTACTCTCATCACTTCTAATTGCCACATCTCCTTCTTCTGCTGTTAAGGCCAATTGAGCGACTTCACTTGCTACTACACTCACATCTGTTAATGCTATTGGAGGTAATACAGCACTGGGTAGTGTCCCTGAGCTTATATTGCTTGCATTGGTAGTATCTACATTAGGGACATTACCCAGCCCTACATCGTTTTTATCAACACTATGAGGATTATTAGTTAATCCCCTGTGTGTTGTGTTTGCAGCCACATCAGTATTATTACTTACTTCCGTATCAAAATCACTTATAGTAGAGGAAGCCTGTGTCCCTGTATGATTAGCTCTAGCTAGTGTTTCTGCAATAGTTTTTCCACCATCTTTAACCTTCTTTCCTGTTGCCCCGTCATAAACAGCAATATCCTCATCAGTAGCCCCTACAGGCCCTACTACATCCCCTGTCCCCAAAGAAACGGCCAAATCCCCTGCTGTAATTTTCTTTGTAGTACCTTGAGCACTGTCAGTTGTATCACTAACATCAACAATAGGAAAGACATCATTATTCGCAGATGTAGTTAATGCTGTTAATTCTGTTATTGTTTTTGTGTCTGGCATTTCTAGTATTTAAAAACTAAATAAATCATAAGGGCTAATATTTTATATCTAAACAGATATATTAGACCTAAGATTCCTATAAATCCCATTATATGTATGATTGTTTTTCTCATTGTTTAAGTTGGTTAAGATATTATTGTTGCTTTAATATGCTTAGATACTATATCTATATCTGGACTCGTAGACCCTGAAGCAGATAAGGCTATTTTGTAGGTATAAGTTCCTGCACTAACATTTGAGTCAAGATATGCGTAAACTGCTCCGACATCATCAATAACCTGACTAGCTCTCATAAAACTAGACTGTTCTTTTATAGAGGTAGTGTTTCTATAAATATTTAGATTGGCTCCATATACAGTATTGTAAATAACCATAGCTCCTATCTCTATCAGAACATTGTGGGTACCAGTTGGAACAGTAACACTTACTGACCAACCTGGGATATCGTGAAAACTCGCATCTCCTGGATTAAAAGTGTTTGTAGTATTATCTATTCCTACAAAAACTATTTCGTCTAAGTTAATAGCCTCTGCTGGAATATCTTGTAGCGTATTATCATCCCCGTCTATGGTTTTATTAGTTAGTGTCTGCGTATGGGCTTTAAATACAAACTCATCATTACCTGCAAGTAATGGCATTGTTACTGTTCTATCAGCTATTAATTCACTTACAGCAGTTATATACTGATGGTCTTTACTTGTGTCGTTTAATTCTGGAGTTGTTATTACAGGGCTAGTTAATGTCTTGTTAGTTAAAGTCTGAGTGTCCGTAGTACCTACAAAAACACCAGTTGGTAAAGCCTTCCCACCTCTCAAAACCTTTGGTGTTGCCTTTTTAGTCGTCCCACTTGTTGCTTGAGTTGTATCACTCTTATCTACCACAACAATAGAGTCGTTATCCTCATCTACTACCGTAGCCGCTGTTAAGCCTGTTATTTTCTCTCCTGCCATTATATTACTATATTAAATTAAGCATCCCCTACCTTAGTCCAGCTTGTGGACTGATCTGCTGTGTCTGTCCATACCCCTGTTTTACTTAGTACAATCCCTGCCTTATCTCCTTCCATCCATAACCAAGTTCTTAGGCCTTCGGTTGCCAATTTCAAACCTACTCCACTAGACACCCAATCACTTACTATATCTATCACCCCGCTCCATGTAGTTACTAATCCTTCTTGAGCAAGTGTATGTATTCCATCCTCTTCTAAAATATCTCTTAAATCCTCTGTCTGTATCCATTCTCCTAATTCCCCTGAATCCCAATCACTTACTATATCAGCGTTCTTTGTCCATACCACCGACTCATCTGTAACCTTACTCCAGCTACTTACCTTATCTGCCACCTCTGTCCATACCACCGACTCATCTGTAACCTTTGACCAACTACTAGATTGGTCATTAATATCACTCCATACGATAACTATTCCTTCACTAGCAAGGTTGTGTAACTCATCTTCTTGTAAAAGTTCTTTCAAATCTTCTGTTAATACCGAGAGTCCATAATCACTATCTACCCAATCACTTGTCTGGTCTGCTTCTTTTGTCCAAGTAGTTGCCATTACAAACCTCCATATTCGTCCCTGATAATAATCATATCCCCATCGTCTAAATTCCTTTCAATCACTTCTGTAGACATATCCTCAACACCCATTTTAAACTGTGCCATAAAGTTATTCCCCTCATTATGAAGTCCTAGAGTAAACTTACCCTTAGCAGCCGCATACAAAGGCAATAAATGGTCGTAATCAAGGGGTAATCCTGAAGTAGCTGTTTCCAAACTCATATCTGATGGGTTTTCTACATACCATAACCACAATCCGTCTGTAACTGCGCTACTGGGAGTTGGTTCAAGTTCAATGTTGTTACCACGAACCATATATTTAGGGTCTGTTTCTGTGTAAGTCGTGTAAACTGGGTCGTTAGCATTATTACTATCTATGCGGTCTACTTTATATCTATCACTAGAAGTGCTGTAGCCCACCTCTACGCGTGTTAACTTCCTTAAATCACTTGGGAGTCCATACAGCTCTTGGTCGGCCACTAAATCGGTCTTAGAGAGTCGTACATTATAATTCTGTCCAAGAGAAAGAAGACGATTGAGGACTATGTCCCTTGCCGTGTTCAATTCTCGCTGCACTTGGGTGGTAGTTACTGTACTGGTTGCACTAATTGTCATGTTAAGCAAATCCCCAGTCTCCGTTTGCATGTGTGAAAAAGCCATTTTATTTTCTAATCAAATAATGACCCCTTTTATTATCCTTTCTATATAATTATAACATAACTACATCAACTGCTCTTGTACTTCACTTGGAAGTAGGTTCTTATACAACTTGGCTAACTTTCCAGCCCATTCTTCTACATTCCTTTCATTCTTTACCCATTTTCTAGCCTTCTTCACATATTTCTTCGCTTTCTTACCACCTGACTTGAGATCCTCTATCATTTCTCTCAGTCTTATTTCAAATTCCTCTGGAGTCTTGTAAGTATAGCTGTTTTTACCACCTTTACACACCATACTATAGGGTAACATGTCCTTTACTAAGCATGGTACACCTATTTGACTGAACTCAGTGAACTTTATCTCACTCTTATACTCATTAAACGGTGCGTTCTCTAGTGGAATAATAGCCCCATCTAGCCCTATAGTCTTTAGTCTATAGGTAAATCCCTTCCAAGGCACCCATGGATAATATGTAATCCTCTCTTTAAACCCAGCAAATTGGCTTTTATAGAAGCTACCCATGATATGCATTGTTACTTCTGGATAATCTTCAAGTACCCTAGTGAGTGTTGGACTAATCTCTTGCCAATCCCCTAAATGGCTTACACCACCTTGCCAACCTAGTCTTATTTCCCCTTTCTTCTTGTTTTTAGGTATAAACTCCCCTTCTGGGTACATATCAAAATTAATACAATTAGGCACAACAGCCCCTAAACAGTCATTCTTAGCATACTCCATGAAGTATTTAGTCAAGTTAGGTACTGGTGTTGTTATCATATCAGCCGCACCTAATTGGTACAATAGAGACATTTGCCCCCATAAATTCCTATACATATCAAATCCTTCTGTGTGTCCAGTAACCCATACAGGTTTCACCTCGTTCTCAAGTTTCAAATAAGCGTCCTGAGTACCAAAATCCTTATAATGCTCACTTGTTGGAAGAATCTCCATAGTATTATCATCATGGTCGAACACAATAGGCTTCTTACAGTCTACACTCATTTTAATCTCTTTTGCGTACATAGTACTGCTTAGTCTAGTTACTACTACATCAGCCCATTCCAACTTCTCTAAAGGATCCTGTTCCTTACCATCCATTAAATCACTCTCTACATCGTCTCTCATACTTAGGAACTCGTCCCATTGACGAATACGATACCAACCACACCCTCCTTCATCAGTAGGTAAAAATAACACACGCAAAGGTCTTTTCTTCATTGGGAAAACCCCTTAATTTATATATCACACTTCCACTATTTTATACTTCGCAACTGGCTTTACTTCCACCAATTCATACTCTCTGTCTATATGAAAGATAGAAACAATCTCCATAACATCCCCTATATATTTCAAAATATACTCCTCCATCTCCTCCAAATCCTTAAACCTCTTATACTCACTCTGCATATATTCCTTACCATCGTCGTCCGTTTGAAGAAATTGGTAGCACATAATGTAATTTAACATAAATATTTCTACTTAATTTATATACCCTTAGGATCTACTGTTAGACAAAACCTTCCAGCTTCATCCTCTACAAACGCCTTTTTAAATAATACCTTATCCCTCCATACATCCGGTCCAAACACTTGCTCTGCTACATACGCCATTTCTGCAGGAATACTGGCTATCTTCCTCATAGTCCTACCATCAGAATACCCATCACTTTCTGCTCTCTCCTCCGTATTCTCCTTAAAAGTATTATCAAAGTCGTGTTTAAGACCGTAGTTCATTCTCTGTTTCCTGTGATGTTCCACTAATTCACCCACCTTTTTGGCTAGTATGACCTCTTCCTCCTTATTTTGAGGGGCTAATTTCTCTAGTCTTTTCATTACTTCCCCTTGCCCTAAATCCTTTTTAATTTGATTACCCTTATCATCCAAAATCATAGTCTATTATAACACAAAAAGGAGGCGGAACAATTCCGACCTCCCTCATGTCAAATACCTAGTTTGATTACGTAGCGATTAAGCCAATCATCTTACCATTGTACTTTGGCGCTCTACTCTCAAGTGTAAGCTCACCTAGAATCACTCCGTTTTTAGCGTCTGCGGTCTTTGGTGTATCTTCCTTCTTGACAGGTCTTAGCTGTGCTACAGCCCACATATCTTTCGATAATGCACATAGTGTGTCTCCGTCCATTTGGCTATCGCCATGAACTTTCAACATACCAAAAGGAGACTCATAAACATCTATTGCTGATGTAAAAGTCTTCTGATCGTCCACATATCTTCGGTTAGCACTGCCTAACTCAGCTACTCCTCTTTTTTGTCTAAAAGAGCCGAGTAACCAGTCTGGGCTTCCACCTTCAGTATGAATGTCCTGTAAAAGTCCATTCAACTCGGTTTCTTTAACTGCCCTTGCGGTACCTGTACCTGTTGATACATTGTCTGTAATGTAAGCTAATATACCTTTTAATCTTCTTCCTGTTGCGGATGCACCAGAGTTAGCTGTTCCTGTTACCAAGGCTTTTTCGATATCTTTACCGATTTCCTTGAGGGCTACTTCTACTCTGAAAGCATACTCATTCTCCATTCCTGCTGGGTTTACAGCCTGTTGAGTCTCTGAGACTTGGAATGATTTTCTAAAGATTTGGGTATAGTTGTTGTCCCTAGTTGTAGGAGTTAACGTACCGTACGTATATGTTGCACCTTCTGCTTGAGCATTTACTGCTGCGGATGCGAAATCATATCTACTCCACTCGTGTAGGGTGTTCATCGCACTTACTTTCCTGAGTCCTGAAAAAACAGGGGTGTCCATTTGACCTAATTTGGTCAAGACATCTGTTAAGTCCTCATGATTAGTAACTGCGGTATATGTCTGATATACTGCCATTTCTATTGTTAATTAATTTAAGAACCCCTAGTTTTTAGGCATACCGGCATACTTCTTGATGAAACCTCTCATATCCCCTGCCTTACTAGCAGCTTCTAAATCGGCTTTTCTCGTGTCGTTTACCTCTTGTATACCCCCAGATTGCTTCTCGGCATAAGCCGTACTCTTTTGAGCCTTCGCTTTAGCATCAATAATAGCGTCATAGAATTTGAGTTTATATGCCATTTCAGGGTCAGTTATTTGCTGTCCCTTAGCCATAAGCTCATCCATAAATTCAGCCATTTCTTGAACTACAAACTTAGGTCCTCCATCTGATCCATCAAATTCCGACTCTAGTCTATTCATTTCTGAAATAAACATATTCTCTGCTTTCTGTCTTTCTCTGTCCTTGGCGCTATCCTCTTGAGTTACAAAACCCATTTTCTTGAGTGCGTCCTTGGCTTTCTCGACTTGAGCAGCCTGAGCCTGATCCTGTGGGGTCATACTGGCGAGTCTCTCTTGCTCCTGCCTGTCTACCTCCTGTTCGGCTTTCCAATCACGCAATTCATTGCGCTCTTGAATAACCTTATCCAATCTTGCCTTTGGTACTGATGGGTCCACACCTTCTGGTGTTTCTGTCTCTGTACTCTCAAGATTATCCTGCGTTTCTTCTTGGGTGATTTCCGTCTTCTCTGACGTGTCCATAGAATTATCTACAGTGCTTTCTTCTACTGTTGCCGACTCAGTAACGGGAGCATCCGTTGGGGTTGCGGCATTGTCTACTTTCTTATCCATAATAAAGTATTCCCACATTTTAACGACTTCAGTGTCTATTGGGATTAAACAATTTAATTATAAAGAGCGTGGTGTTATCCACTATGCAAAGGGCTGTGGGGTTTAAACAGCCATCTGCGTACTATATACCACTTACTATATTATATCAGATGCTATATCTCTATCTCCAAACCCTCCTGTAAGGGAGCCTCTGGATCAATTCCCCCTGTGTCCTGTTGTGGGGCTGATTCCTTCGCTATCTTCTCTCTTTCCTCTTCTGGGTCTATATCAAAAGCCTCTAATAGAGTAGCATTACTTATTGCACCCATTGCTCTAAGATTCTGCATTACTTCTTTCTTACCTTCCTTTGTATACGCCGTTCCACTGGTTATTCTTACTTTCACCTCTGGATTCTTTGGTATGTTAATCACATCAAAATCAAATCCATCGGTCTTTACCTTCTTCTCACCACCAACTACACCAAAAATATCACCATCATCGGTTCTAAATGGCTTCATTAGTAATTGATGCTTATACCCCAATGCTAAAGTAGCAGTACCCATACCCTCCATTGTGGTTACTAGATTATTAATCAAATCAGTTAGGTTCACATAGTTGTTGGCTACAAGCGTTTCAAGAGCTACTCCACTCTTAACTCCTGCGGGAGTCTGTCCCAAGAAGGCTTCATTAGCAGCGCCTATTTGTTGCATATAATGCCCTAAAGTCGCTATCTGCTTTTCTATATCACTTCCTATTGGCTTCATATCCATAATCTCTGGCTTAAATCCATTCTTATACTGTATAATCTGTCCGCTGGCATTGGTTATATTCTTAATCCCACTACCTTTAGGAGCTAATATCTTCCCTTTGTTAAATATAATATTATACTGAAGTCTACTTGTTTCTAAATAATTCAATGCTTTGTTTAACGATACAATATTCTTAGCCCATCCTTCACCATAAATCGTACTAAGATTAATGTCCGGCTTATAAAATTCAAAAGGGAGTCTTTCAAAATCAGTCAATTCATTACGAAGTATATCCCCTGCACAAGTAGTTATAACTCTCACGCCCTCTTTTGTCATACACCATGCCTCATGTAATATCACATTACCCTTCACATACCCAGCATCGTGCAGATTATTCACAATCAAATCCTTATAATCACTCTCACTCACTTTACTGGTTTCTTTAAGGCTTTCTACTACCTTCTGGTCGTAACTGGTGTTTCCTTCAAGTAATTCCTTTGGCTTACTCATGACCTTGATAATATACCTAGCATCTGAAGCGTTGGTAGCATACGGATCTATATAAGTATCAAAAGGATCTAGTGTTTCTGTCCATACGTTACCTTCTCCATTATCAGCATTAGCATCATAACCATACTGGAATATACCCAATCCATACAATAAACCGTATAAGACTAATTTGTTTGTCTTAGCCTTCATACCTAATTTCTCATACTGAAAACCTAAGTATTCACCTAAGATTCTACTCTCGTTTGGCTCTATCTCACCATAAGGAAGAGCGTCCACATCCCATTGAGGTTGTGTTCTCATTACAGCGTTTCTAACCGCCCTGATTATCATATAGGTATAATTCACATAAAAGCTAAGTGGGTTTTTAGTGTCTTTAACAAAGTTCTGAGTACTTCTATCATACTTGAGGTTCTGGAAGCCCATATAGTACATATAGTTTACAAACCATTGCAACTCTACATTCGTACCTCTCCAATTCCTACTCTCTTCAAACTTCTCTTGGGTATACTCTAACCAAAAGGCTTTATCACGCACTTTCTCAGTATCATTCTCCTGATTGACTTGGGATCTGCTCTTCATTTGTCTTAATAAGCAATATTATTACCCCCCTTTTGTTCACCCCCTTTTGTTTACTCTTTCTTCTCCGACTTCTCTAAATACTCTCCTGCCTGTTCAATAGGCACAAGATTGTCCTCTTCTTCTACTTCGTCTTCTTCTTGAGGAGTATAATAATTGTATTCTTGTAAGTTCTTTGCTTTTAATAGTTTTTCTAGTTCTCTCCTGTCTTTAGATGATAGAACCATTTGTATAATTAGAATAGCACCCAAACCCAAAACTGCTATACCCAATAAAATTGCTAACACTATGATTGATAGTTCCATATATAATTATAACACACACACTACATTAAGTTATCTATCTCATCCACATTAACTAACACGTCTATATCTGCTTCCATTTGGTCAAACGTACCCAAAGCAGGTTTCACATAACCAGTAACAACATCTGCACCTTCTTGTAGTACTCTTCCGTACATATCTAACTGAGGGTGTTCATACCAATCAGGCCTACTCATTCCCAAGTATCTCAAAGTATCAACCAAATCATCTCCAACCTTATACGGTCTATTCCTACTCTGGTCTGTACCCTCTTTCCATTCCTTCCAATGGTAGTCAAGCAATTCCTCACGTAGCATAGAACATCTTTTACTTACAAATAGCTTATCCTCTCTTAACAGTCTTGTTATCCTATTAATCCCTGCCATTACATCATTAATGCCTGGCATAAAGCCCCAACCTTCCTCTTGCAGTTGTTCCATCATACTCTGTCCACTTGTTTGTTGTGTAGCCCTACTTGCTGGGTCTATAACATACATTTCAATCTTGTCTGAATCAAGGTCGTTTCTAGCCAACATACCCCTCAAGGCGTTGGTTATATCCTTACTGGTCATATTACTCTCTCTAAACTCGTCAATGACAAAAATGTTCCTATCCTTATCCTCTTTTATAAGCAGTCCTGCTGTCGGGTGATTCCATCCTACGTCCAAGCCAATGAAGAATATGTCCGTAAGCTCTCTTGGTGAAACCTTAGTATGCTTAGCTTCGTTAAAGTCAGGATATATCATACCCTTAAACTGTGTGAAGTCTGCCATATACTCCTGCCCCCATACCGTATCAATAGTTGTTGCCCTGATATTGTTTATCTGTTGCTCTGTCCAAAATGGGGAGTCGTAGACTGTGTACTTATAACTCTTATACTCTGGATTACCACTCAAACCTAAGTCGTATAACTTACTAAACTTATTCTTGCCCTTCGGAGTTCCTATAATACGAGTCCTATTATCATCAGCCTTGACCATAGGCATTAGCGTATTATCCCACAAACTAGACTTGCTTAGAATATGTCCTGCTTCATTGAGTACTGCCCTTTTATAATTAAAACCTTCTAAGTTCTCTGGCTTCTGAGCTGACCCAAAATCAATAAAGCCCTTACCAGGGAGTCGTAGTATCTTCTTCTGCTGATGCCAATCACAATACTTCCAAATAGGATCTAAAATAGGCTTGAAATACCTTTCTATATACTTATCAATATTGGTGTGTACTGTATCCACCCATAGACTAGGGCATTGTAAGTCTAGCGTCTCTTCACATATCCACTGTACAAAGTTCCAAGTCTTCCCTGTCTGTCGTCCAGCTGGAACAATAACAAAATGACTCTCATCATATATCGCTGGTCTTATGAACTCTGGATACCATAGGTTAAGACTTATCTTCTTTTGCTGCATCAGGGCTGTTTCTGGTTATTTTAATCTCTATACCCTGCTCCAACCCTAGATCTACCCCTTGTTTCGGTTTTCCTATTAGTTGCTCTACAAGGAACTTGTTTACATTAGACTGAATGGACTTATCAGAATCATCATTAGCCATGTTAACTAGATTCTCCATACAGCTTTCTAACACTCTATGTTCATCACAATACATCTGGAAGAACTCCCTACCGACGGTTTCTAATATTCCTTTGTCTTTACTTCTTTGTACAATCTCTGTTCTATTCTTTGTCATATCAACCTCTATAGGCCTTAAGTTATATAATACCTTCTAATACATTATACCATTAGATCCTTTGCTCCCTGATAATACTCATAAGTTCTTTTATGGTGTATTCCTCTGCGTCATTGCTAAAGTAGTTTCTGTTATCTCCGTCAAAAGTCGTTAGTATTTGCTCATGCATTTTCTCATTACCTCTATTACCAATAAGCATTACTCTGGAGTATTCATCTCCCCATAAACGAATAGCAACCTCAGACAATCTTCCTAATGATGATCCTTTAGATATGAGTGCTTGAATCAACTCAGGCTTTTCAAATACAGTTAATAACCTCTGGACTGCTTCTTGTTTGGTAGTAAAGAACCTAGTCATTGTAGGTACAGTAATTGTTACAACATTGTTCTTTATTAGACTCTCCTTCCATAAAGGTAATACTGAACCAGAGGATCCTATGATGTTGCCACTCCTAACTATTCTAAACTCTCCTCCTGGGTATCTCTTAACTGCTTGTTTAACAATATGCTCAGCTGCAGCCTTACTCACTCCGTAAGCGTTGATAGGAGCTACAGCCTTATCCGTACTTACGAGTACACAACGTGCTACTTCATTATTGATGACTGCGTCCACTACATTCTTAGTACCATAAATATTTATGTTATACCCATATACACAATCGTTTTCCATATTGGGGATAACTTTTACTGCTGCTGTATGAAAGACTGTATCAATACCAATCATAGCCTCATTAATCCTCTCAGAATCACAAACGTCTCCTAGTATATACTCTACTCTCGTGTCTTGTATAGTCCTTTTCATAGCCTCTTGACTACGTTCTGCTCTTGAGTACACTACAATCCTTTTAGTTGCTTTTAACTCTAGTAATTGTCTAACTATCTCTTGTCCCCATGTTCCTGTACCGCCTGTTATAAGTATATGGCGCATAATTCTCCTTCTAATGTTAGCTTAACTATTATACCATTGTTTTTTTCGTCTTCTTAACTTTCTTTACAGTTTCTTTACCCAGTCTAATATACTCTCCGTGTCCAAACTTGGTCTGTGAATATACTTATCCATTGCTATCTCCTTGCCTTCTAGTTTATCCCCTATTCTTATATAATTATCCCCTTCTATTTTGAAACTGATAGGATCGCCATCATACCTATAGTCCTCGTGTTCATTGATTACATACACTGGTATTCCCATTAGCCTAGCAAAACTATCAAACGTTCCGGCTTTAGGGGTGAAAATAACATCATACTCTGATATCTTATTCTTCGCTCTTGCTAAACTCCTTAAACCCTCTACCCCTGTGTACCACTCTTCACACTCTATTCCTGTAGTGTCCACCTTAGCCTTGTCAGACATTTTAACGTCAAACTGGTACTCGTCATAGGTATCTACTAATTCTTTTAGAGTCTTAGTGTTATACTCAGTTACATCATGTACCCAATGTAATGCTACATACAAAGCCTTTCCTGTACTCTTCCGTCTCTTCCTTTTTACATTATCATAAATAGGGTTTCCCACTACTAAACTATTAGGCACACACTTAGCACTCTCTTCTCCTATTGCTAAATACCCGTCAGCTAGTATAGGTCTGTGGTTGTTAGTGTAATCACTAAACGCACCAAAGCCATGTTCCCATACCACGACTTTCTTACCTAATGATTTAATGGCTTCTATCTGAGAACAAAACGGCCAGTCAGTCCACATGAAGATTACTCCAGCCTCAGCCATATCGCTATTAGCCCCTGCCCTCTGCCAGAAATTATGATGATTGGTCATTGTATACTTCATTTTCTAATAATCCCTAATCCGTTACTAACAAGCCTCTCATCAAATATCCACTCGGGATGAGTCTGTCGTAACTCCTTAAAATACTTTCCAACACCAAAATCATCTTTCTCAACCTGAGTATCATGTAACCATATGGTTCCCCCTTCTTTTACTAACGGCTCCCAATTCTCAAAGTCTTCTTTAATATCCTCGTATAAATGTCTTCCGTCAATGTGTAGCAAGTCTATATCCTCATACCAATTTAGGTTAGCATCATCAAACGTCTTTTTCACTAGCTTAATATTATCATATTCCTTAGCACATTGTTGGACGGTTTCGTAAACATCCTCTGATAGTTTACCTGCGTGGATATCTCCCTTCCAATGGTCAATACCATACAATGTCGTATTCATGCCGTGGTCCATGCAACTCTCTGCCATAGTAAAGAATGAATGTCCCCAATGTACCCCTAACTCAACAACTACCTTAGGATTGAGCTTAGGCAGTTCAGCATACGCCCATATAAGATGCCCCTGCCATGCTGTAGGGTACTGCCCTATATACTTATACCACTCAAAATTATCAAACTTATTCATAATAATAAAGGGATTAAATAATCGTCTCGCACTTCGTTAATCGCTTCTGTCATTTCCTTAAACCATACAGGATCTATCTTTCGTTGTCTAACAATTCGTTCTGCCACTACAATACACTCTGATAATTCGCATACAGGAATGACCGTACCTCTCCAATACCTGTCTACCAAATCGGCATAATCATCTTGAAAGTAAAGACAAGCTACGTTGGGTTCAAAGGTTAAGTCTTCTGGATATACACCCTGCCACAATAGATAGGCTATTTGTCCTATACTAGATGTTGAATACCTAACCTCTTTCATTGTGGGCAGTAAATTAAATTAGCTATCTCTTAACTCATTATATTTAATTCTATACTTATCTGAAATTTCTTCAAGCTCTGGTGCAGATATCTTGTTAATTATTTCGGAGAGTTCTGTCTTTTCTTTAAAACGATCCATACCATACTTTTCTATAAACCAGATATGGTATTTGGGATAATTACCATCCAGCCCACCAAAGCAAGCTTTCTTATTACAATCAGCACACTGTGCATTCACAAGTTCTTCATCAAATAAAATGGAATCATTACGACCACCTATTGCGTGTCCAGCCTGTAACCCTTTAAAAGGATATTCAGTATTACAAGTAACACAAACTCCACGATCTTTAAAACCAGTGGTAGCTATACAGTCTCTCATACGGATATATTTACTAAACCAATTCCAAGCTCTTTTCTTTATAACTGTTCTTTTAGATTTAGACACAATTCTTTGTCTTAAAAAATTATGGCTGTAACCATCCCCATCTTCTACCTATCTCAATATCTTTGACACACTGATTAGACACGCAATACTCTTTTGCTAATAGCTTATAACTAGCACCAAACCCCAACCTAAGCTTTATCTCTTTTACCATATCGTTTGTTAGTTTACTCATACTGTTACTCTCGCCTCTCATAGTTTTATTTCCAGTAACATACGCTTCCTTATTGTTTTCCGAATGAGTAACCCACTTTAAGTTCGCCAACCTATTGTCATCACGAATCCCGTTTCTGTGGTGTACACACCTCTTGTTGTGTGTATTTTTCAGAAAGGCTCTTGCAACTAGCCTGTGTACAGACACGTTGCGTTCTTTGCTACCTGAATACAAATATACGGACTTATAGCCACCAGTATATGTTTTCTGCCTAAGAGCTTTGCCTTTCCTATGAATATTCGCAACCGTGCCACCTCTAACACGCTGTGGAACAATTCTGTCAATACTACGAACACCTCCAAGGGAGGATACTTCATAAATCTCATAATCAGGGATTACTTTCCAGACTTCTTTAATTCTATTCTCTTTTCGGGGCATTTTTTTCTTACTAGAGTTATTAACTATATTACAGCATATCTAAAAATATGTACATAAGACATTATACCATTTTCTCTTTCTCATTCA
>Ga0307928_10001965_pt1 | contig 15708 bp, 14 predicted proteins | sample AceLakmetagen232_FD_201815 | JGI IMG/M metagenome (GOLD analysis project Ga0307928, IMG submission 201815) | Saline water microbial communities from Ace Lake, Antarctica - #232 | ecosystem: Environmental > Aquatic > Non-marine Saline and Alkaline > Saline | place: Antarctica: Ace Lake... | reverse complement strand
ACACGGTGATTTATGTCAGCGGACTGCTCACGTCATGGACCACAAATGGAGTCGCCGTCGTAGGCGATTGATAAAACCGAAATCAAAGAAGGAGATCAGCAATGATCGGAAGCGGAAAAGCACAAGCACCGTTCACGAAACGGATTACATGCACGGATACCTCTATGGGGTGTTTGGCGATTGGTTACTCACTGCAGCCCGAGGTCGGAGAAGACCCGCAGGTTGTTAAGAGCAACGCAACTATCACGATTAATGAGACTGGCCCTGGTAGCACGAAGCTGCGTGTCACGATCACGATTGAGCACAAGGACAACGAGGGCACTGCCCTCGCTGATGTTGTGTACGTCTATGACGGTTTGGCCGGTGGTACTGGCGCAACTGTCACGGCGATTACGCCAGACCTGAAATTGTTGGTCGATCAACTGAACTTGATCCCGGGTATCACAGCGTTTGCGCTGAATGCCCCTCACTCGTTAAGCCTGGCTACAGATGGTTTCCAGGCACTGGCTGAGACACAGATCCGGAATGATCACAAGTACCTCGAGTGCTTGCATCGTGACGTGTCATCGTCTCAGGTGACGGTTGAAGGCACCGCAAGTAAGTACGTTGCTTATGTACGGGTCGGCAATCCCGAGCCTCGTGACCGCGGCGCCCTGCAGCTTCTGGACGTGTTCGGGCTTGGCGTTGCTACAGGCACGCCACTCATCCGCGTCTATCGCGACGACGTAGAGGATTATGGGTCAGACCCTGAAGTGCTCTATCGAGGAGTGATGACGGCAGCTCAATCCCTTATCGGGGACAATAAGCTGGAAGCGTCAGACATCATCTGCCCGTTCATCGTTGAGGTGACGAGCACGACCCCGATGGATGGTACATCGACTCCGGTGATCGACCTTAACGTCAAGGTTGCTCAGTCCGAAATCTAAGTCAATTGCATGGGCGGGGCCTCGGTCCCGCCCATGGCTCTCTGGAGGTGCAGCATGATCAAGCGCTTTGCAATACTTCTCGCCTGCCTTTCGTTTGCTGTATCGGCATACGGAGATGGCGAGATCATTGAGACTGTCCGGATGACGGGTGGCTCATACACGTACACAAACACCGCACGAGTACCGAATTGGCATCTTGACTGTGTTGCGCTGGCAATCCCCGTCACGAACGCAAACACCCTGGCTGTCAACCATGTGCGAACGCTCACAGTGACAGATGATCCTGTTGCTGTAGTGACGACCAATGCGGCGGGATGGGTAGAAACGAACACATGGAACGTTGCGACTCGTACTGATTACGCGATCACCAATGCGCTCCTGTCTGTTTCCTCCACCAACGACATTACATCGAACGTGTATGATGTGGACGACGGCATCCCGAAGGACTACCTTTTGCAGTTCATGGACAAGCTAGTCTTCACCACAACTATCACGAATGGGATCAATCTCATTTTCTGCGGCAACAAATAAAGGAGTCGCCATGAAGACTCGCATCGCCCTCCTCGTGTTTGTCATGTCCGCTGTGTTCGGTTTCTGCGATCCCCCTACCAAGACGTATGATATTGATTTTTCTGTAGCGGAATCTCAGTACATCATCCAGACCAAGATCCAGAACACGCCGCGACTTGTCTTCAACATGAAGGAGGAGGATGTTGCCTACGACGGGACTGGTTACACAAATATCCTTCGATACGCCAGGAACCGAGATGAGTTGGCGATGGCATCCATCACTGGCGTAGTCTCAACTACTCAGGCAATCTTTGACACAGACTCAGGCGCGTTTCCGCACGAGATGGATGACTGGTACTGCGTAATGATGCTCGTCAAGGGAGATAAGACGTACTCCTATGCAGAAGGATCCCTGCAGGTCGATACCGGAAACGAGGCTACGGCGCCGGCTGCGCTTGTGAGAACGTATGCGATCAACGGCGATGACTACGATCCATTCACCGGCTCATTCTCACACTGGCCTTTTGTGACGACTGGGCTCGTGTCCTATGTCTATACCGATGATTCATGGCAGTCCGGAACATCCACGAATGCCGGGACGAATACCACCGTCACGTTCCCGAGTGCCTATACCAACATCCCTATTGTGCAGTGCGAGATAAATGGCGAGGACATTGCCTTTCTTTCCGAGGCCTCTCCTATCGAGACGACTCTGTCGAACTTCACCTATACGATCGGAAGCGCTGCAGGCGCTGTAACCAATGCATGGCGCGTCTACTGGCAAGCGACACCAGCATCCGGACATGGCGTCACTGGATACACGGATGCCCAGGCAATCAGCGCAGTTTCGGATGTCCTCGGCACCGCGGCGTTTACGGACATCGGGAATACAGTTACAAGCGATGTACCAAACTGGGGTATGGTTCAATCAGCAATAACCAATTTTGGCAGTGGCGACGTATTCGCATCAAGCAATAATACATACTCACTAAACACTACGCAGGCGATGGATGTCGCTACTGCCAATCTCTTCTCACTGAGCGAGACAAATACGGCAGTAAACGGCGGGTTTGATACGGACTCAGACTGGACCTATGATACCGAATGGGCCATTGGTGGAGGACTCGCGCTTCACGAGTGGCTAAACCTCGTACCGGCCTGCCCGAGCAATGCGATTTACAACATTGCGGAGATCTACCAGAGCAATACCACGATCATCGCCGGCCACACCTACAGGGTATCTGTAGACGTTGTGATTGCGACATCAGGCCTTCCGCTTGTCCGAGCAAGGATAGGGGATAGCTATGGTGCATTCATTAACACAACTGGGTCATACATTCAGGACATCACGGCAGTAACAGAAGCAGATGATACGATGGGCTTCGAGTGCATCGCTATAGCTACTGCGGATACGCTCGTGTCCCTGGACAATGTAACGATGGTTGACCTGAGCCGTACTATCACCATCGACAATGGGGCAGTGGACATCGGCGGCGAGACAGTCACAAGGGAAAAGATTGTGATATGGGACGCCAAGATAGGTTCCGTGGATACGAACGGAATCATGGGGACCGCATCAAACCTGTTTTACCAGATTAGCAATCCGAGTAACTACGTCACTCAGACCGTTACCAATGGCCTCGCATCCACAGGATACGTCAATAACGCAGTATCTAGCCTTGGCTCCGGCGATGTCTATACGACAAGCAACAACACATTCAGCGCGGGGACAAGTCAGGCATTTGCAGATGCCACGTTCGACAACGCGACTGTTACCGGGATGCTGTCAAGCGCATCGTCAAACGCCTTGGAAGGTGCGTCATGGTCTGGAGCGGCCGCATGGCTGGAGTTCGGGGAAAACGAGAACGGACTCACCGCGGCATGCTTCAATCCCGAGGGAGCTAATGACGCAGCAACGACAACCGTCTCAGTTATCAGCGGCAGAACATACAACGGATCGATGGAGCTCCTTCATCACGGCGGGGCTGGTGGGATATTCTACATTTCAGCGGGGGGCGTAGAAGTAGGCGGATCACTTGTTTTCGCGACTCCAAACTTCACAGCCTCGTATGCTTTCTCCTACACAGCAACCAACACAACTACTGTCCCGTTTGTCATCCGATATGATCACACCGGAGGGGTTGGGTCTCTGACCATAACGGAGATTCAGCTAAGTGACTCCAGTGGTCCTGTTGTGTGGTGGAATGGAATCGCTCATTACGGAACGAGCGAGTGGGACAAGTACAAGATCGCTGAGTTTGATAAACTCACAGGGTCTGGGTATTTCAATGATTTGTACGCACTGCTTCACACCGGAGCAGATGGAGGCCTGCACGCACTCCCCAATTCTGTTGCTGGGCTGTGGTTGCGAGCAAACGGCATTGGGGTGGCGCCGTCATGGGATTCGCTGCCGGATGCCACAGTAACCAACGTCTCTCTGTCCGACCTTACTGATGTTATTAGCACGAACTACTTTCTGGTTGGGGATGGCGCAAACGCGGCAACTCAGAGCCTCGCAGCAACGAAGATAATCCTTGGGATCGGCGACACGACCAACACGACGTTTGCGAGCATGACGATGACAGGCGACACCAATGAAGTCATCTATCAAAACGGATCAGTGTGGACAAACGGAAACATCATTACGGTCTTGATAGCAGAGCAGACTGTTACTGGCGGTAAAGTGGTGAATCTAAACGCTGACAAGGTTGACGGAATAGAGGGAGCAGTTATCATCACCACGAGCAGCTCCGTTGGAGATGTGTCGGACGTGAGTCTTGCTGGCATTGGAGTAGGACAGGTTCTCAAATGGGACGGGTCCGATCTTGTCGCATCAAACGACAATTGCACCGCAGTAGATACGAATGCTATTATGGGTGAAGCATCAAACCTCTTCTATACTGTCGAGAACACGAACAGCTACGTGGATCAGACAGTGACCAACGGCCTCGCCTCCATCGTCTACGTCACCAACGCCATCTTCGACGCCACCAACGCCATTGCAGGCGACTGGCAGGCTGATATTGGAGTATCGAACGGCGTGCAATGGACAGCCACGACGCAGCTTGTGAACGACACAAGCAATGTACTCAACACTGCAATCGGCGATCTTGCTACAGAGGTCACAAACAACACGAGTGCGATACTGCAATCGGCGATCTTGCTACAAATGAATGTGATTTCTCTATCTGAATTAGATGCGGCTGTTATCAAGAAGGACGGATCAGTCACATGGACTGGGGATGATAATCATGGCGGTAAGCTGATAGAGAATGTTGGCGATCCGGATAGCGGAGACGATGCCTTTGACCGGGACTATGGCGATGCTAGATATCTTGAATTGGATGGTACGGGGGCTATGGCAGCAAACCTCAACATGGGCGGCTTCAGCATCACGAATGTATCGGCCACGTCCATTGAAATTGGTACGAGCACGGTCAGCCAGGCATCGATCAATCGATGGAACCAGACCGCCGATGGTGTGTTTACGGGAGATGTGAGCATTGCAGGGGATCTCACGGTAGATGGCGATCTGAGTATCACAGGCACGCTGACATGCGCAGGCATCAATCTGAACGGCACAACGATCACCAACTGGTCAACGAATCCCGACTCACCGCTTCCGGCAGGAGAGACGAGGATCAATCTCTATTACTCTCCATCCGGCACCTATCGAGATGGCACGATTACAGTCATGGCGTGGAACAATGCCGAGTGCGACGGACAAACCGTTTTCGCCCAGGAGTTTGAGACTGACGACCTTCGATTCAATCCGACATTCGACATCACCAATACCGCTCTGATGGTGGGAAGCACGTACTGGTTTGTGTGGATGGATACGGATGGTGATGGAATGTTCAATTATATGGACGGAACCACATGGGCCAGTCTCGGCAACATGGACGAACCGGCTGCTTATGGGCAGTTCATGCCCTATGCACTAGCCGATCAAAACAACGGCGGGACGATAGACTTTTGGATGATAGAGAAGAAGGGAAGCACCCCGCGCTTCGGTCTTGCGTATGACCAAATAGGCGAGTCCTTTGATATTACGCTCAGAGATATCACTGCTGGTAGTTTGGCTAGGTTGCAGTACGTGGCAGCACACGGCAACGCAAAGACAGCCAATACGTATGTGATCGAACCAGCCTTCATCGAGGGCGACCATCAAACCGCATCATCATTTGGTGGGTGGGGTCAATGCTCGATTGGGTCCACTGGTAAAGCGACGCTCGAATTGATCACGAACGCAGTAGTACTAGGTAATTTTGAATACGGACGAACTAAAGGAATTGAGCCTGCTTCTGGCGATGCTCCAAGCGTTTACTACCCAGTAAGCACACAGGCAGTAGCCAGCAGCACGATCACCTTCAAGTTCACTGATCAATACACCGACTACAGCGCAATGGAGCTCGTCATAGATGAAGGCTCCGAGGGCGGCTCTGAGGTTTACTCATACACTGGCTACATGGAGAACGAGCATTATGATGACGGCACCACATGGCACAAGGCTACGGTTAGTGGAATGACGGCAGGCTCCAACTACTACTGGCGCGTTAAGAACCGATTTGGGACGAGCTGCGGAAACTACCCAGACACATCTTGGTCTGATTATGGATCATTCACTTACTCACCGTGAGGCAAACAATGAAGCGAATTGCAATAGCCCTGATTTTAATTGGCGCTCCTTCCATGCTGTTTGCGGCTGGATACTCACTACCAAACAATGCCCAAAATGAAGATGGCGATGAGTATGCAACACAGCCATGGGTAACTAACTACGTAGCAGGGTTCATTGGATCCGTATCTAGCGTGTCTGGGGATGGCACCTATACTACGAACAGCGGGACAGCCATGGACCCCGTCATCGCGCTTACACCAGTAGCTACGGGTCTTGTCGGAAACGCTCTGCAGCCGGCAGATATCGGCAGTACGATCCAACCATATTCAGCAAATCTCGATACGCTTGCTCAGAACAATGGAGGTAGCCTGACAAATGTGAGCAGCTCGCCGGTGGCCAACAACACCGTAACGACAAACTTCAATCAGCTCGTGACGATTCAAGGCAATCCGGTTCTGACCAATGACGTGGATACGACCTATACTCCTGGAGATGGGCTTGTGTTGACTGGTATAACATTTTCCGTATCGAACACGAAGGGGTATGTCACGGGGACGGTCGTAAGGGCCGAGGCCGACACGCTGGCAACCGTGCTTGGAAGAAACAGGAAGGTTGACGCTACTGGAACAATACAGAACAGCTCTGGCGCGAATGCGGCGGACTTCAACAATGGATTGCTATATGACCTTGATGGCATCGAGGCGGCAGCGTGGGCCGGAAGATGGCTGACAGGCCCTGATGGCGAGACCAAAACCTTGCGATGGGGAAACACCAAGGCGCTTCTCGGAGCATGGACGGTTGACAACACCGCGACGACCGGCGTTCAGATCGTGAACCACGACACGGCGGCGGCAATGGTCGCGGCGGGCGCGGGGTTTGCCAATCCGGCAACCAACAACCTCGACATGGGCGGCAACACGATCAGCAACGCTGTTTATGAGGGCGATGGGGCCGGGCTGACTGATCTCAACATGGACGCGGCGGGAACCGGCACGCTGGCAGTTGCTCACGGCGGCACGGGCAGGGCGGAGGGCTACGTGACGCCCGGTGTGCTGTACTATGGCGGCACGACGATTGACAGCACACAGTATATCCCGACAAACGGGATGGTGATATCGTATCAGCTCGCACTCCCTAGACCCGACTGGACATGGATCGGCACCAACAACATGAGCGTGGCGGCATTGACGTACTTTGCGGACGGCGGCAACATCACGCCGAGCACGGTTAGCAGCAACGCAATGGTGGAGGCAACGGATACGCGCTACCGGCAGGACAACAACACGACATACTCAGCAGGGCATGGCATCAAACTTAGCGGGACTACATTTGACGCGACGACGGCGCTCTCCTCCCGGACCATCACCAACAATACCACGGCAACCAACACGGTGCCGCTGGACTGGACGGCGGCACCGCAGCACGACGTAACGGTCAGCACGACCAACACGGCAAGCCTGATTCGTTACGCGATCACCAACATGCCGACGACCTCGCGTGGCGACATGGCCCTACGGGTCGAGAATACCAATGGCGTCCCATTTGAGTTTGCTGGCATTGACTACTTCTCCAGCAACGGGGTTTGGGTAGCGACCGCCCCGCCGATCAGCAACCAGTTTGTCCTTGGTGTCTGGTCCATCGGGTCGGAGGTTTTCGCCATTCCATCCGACAAGGCGGACAACCTAGCATGGTAAGGCAACTCATAGCGTTCATACTCCTGACTCCATGTCTGGCCTGTGCTCAGATGATGATGGGCGGCAACAGTGCCATGATGGGGGCTCAGACAGCCTCTGGTGGTAGTGTATCTGCTTCGGGCGGCACGATCACAACAAACGGTGGATACATAATCCACACGTTTACGTCGGATGGTACTTTCTCTGTTACCTCGGGCGGCACCATTGAATATATGATCGTTGCGGGCGGTGGCGGCGGTGGTTGGAATAATGGCGGTGGTGGTGGCGCGGGGGGAGTTCTCTCCGATTCAATGGATGTCTCCGTTGACGACTACTCCGTTGTTGTTGGTAGTGGTGGCGCAGGACAAACATCTGCCACCCCGGCTTCATCTGGAGGCGACTCATCTGGCTTTTCCTTGACCGCAGTTGGCGGCGGCTATGGTGCGGCAGGAGGGGCTGAAGGCGGCGGCGGAGGCAGTGGTGGCGGCGGGAGTAGTACGAGTGACGGAGGCGACGGAACGGAGGGGCAGGGTTATGATGGTGGGGGTCCGTCGACCGCAGGTTGCAGGACTGGCTCAGGTGGCGGCGGCGCGTCTCAGGCGGGAGTAACAGGTGGTTGGAAAAGCGGCGGCGACGGCGGCGACGGCGTAACGATATGGTCAACTTATGCAGTCGGTGGCGGCGGCGGCGGCGGCGCAATCTATCATACATACTATAGTGGTCCCGGCGGAAGTGGTGGAGGCGGAAAAGGGGCGCACTACTGGAATGTTCTCGCCGTTGCGGGAACAGCCTATACAGGTGGTGGCGGCGGTGGTGGTGACGGCGACGGCGGGGCCGAACTATACGGGGCAAGTGGAGGCAAGGGGACCGTAATCGTGAGATATTTAACACCATAAGGGAACAGACCATGAAGAAAGCAATCATCACTCTACTCGCACTCGTATCAATCGTCTCGGCAGACACGTACTGTCGTCAGACCACAGAGGGCTGGAGCAGGCCCAAGGCGATCCCGTCGTATGTCTCTGGCTATCCACAGAACTTCAATCACCGTCCCGCGTCCGAATGGTTTGCGGCGGGGTTCCTGCCCTTCCGTGGCGAGCCGGATATCTCCACGAATGACATCCCGCTTGGCGGCTATACCCGTACCCGCATAGGTGACGAGATATGGAGCGTCCCAAACATTATCACCAACACGGTTGCATACGAGGCAGCGCAAGCCGCGATAGCCGAGACACAGCAGGCAGCTTTTGATTCCGCCGAGGCCGAGCGCAGGGATACGCCGGAGCCTATAGATCACCCGCTTGAGTTTAGGCCCGGCGCATATATGATCGTCCCGGCTACAGTTGGGAGCAACGTCGCATATCGCATTGTAGTACGCGATGACGGCAGCATTGTGTCCGCACTTGAGCATGCCTCGCCGCGCAAGACCAAGGCAGAGCGGGACGCATGGGACGCAGCCGACGAGCTGGCGCACGGACAGGCAAAGCGGGACTGGCGCAACAACTCGGGCAAGGGACAGATTCGGAAACGCGTTGAGGCGCTCGAGGCGGCCGTGAACAGGATGATGGGAACGGGAGACACAGAATGAAAGATATCCTCGTAGTAGGCGACTCAATATCGGCGGCACGCGAAGCCGATACAGGTCTTGATCGCGGATGGCCCGAGATCATGGGCATACCCGCCGACATGAGGCAAGCCGTCAGCGGGAGCACGGCGGCAGAGTGGGCAATGGATCGCAACGGCATGCTGACTAAAGCCCGCAACACGCAAGCCGACATCCTAATCATGTCCATCATGGCCAACGACATCATGCGCGCAGCCTCAGACGGCAGGGTGACGGGCATGGAGATAGCGGCGGCCATCTATGATATGTCACAAGTGCTTCGCGCCCTCTACCGCCCCCTGACAATCGTGCTGCTCTATGCCGATCCGTTTTGCGGGGCGAATGCACAGGCAGCGGCTGTAGTCCCGCGCCTGAATCAGGGATGCCGCATCGCCTGCTTCGGTCGCGACGTGGTTTTCGTAGAACTTGGCGAGATCCTCGGCCCGGAGCATTCCTACGGGACGGACATCCACCCAACGAGAGCGGGGCACGCGGTAATTGCGGCGCACCTTATAGACGTAATCAAAACACACGGAGGCGCAGAATGAGGGCAATTCTAATCGGATCAGTGGCGGCAATTATCATTGCGCTTGGGTTGCTCACTGTCAGTTGCTCGACTGGCGATGTGCAGGGGCTCATCGACGATGCACAGGACAGCGTTACGGACGACATCGTGGACGTGGTTACGACTACGGACACCACGACTACCACGACACAGCCACCGGAGCCCCCTGCCCTGGACCCGAGCGTTTACGTCATTACCAAAGTGACGGACTTTGACATCACATGGACTGGCCCCAACGTGAACTGGCCGTTGCGTGCCTTCACCAGGAGCGAGGTCGAGGCAGATCCCATGCTGCGAAGCATTCCAGCCAGCAAACGCGGAGATTTGTGCGGGGAGTCGCACCTACTCAGAGCCAACGGCCAAGGCGGGAAGTTCGATCACATCCGCAGGGACACCCATTGGCGCGATTTCAAGAACATTCATAGCGGATACGGCGTATGGTCAGGACTCGGGGAGCCTGCCAACGGCGAACGGTGCGAGCTGGTTCTGGTTTCGTACGACGGGTCAAAGCGGGTAACGGTAGGAACATTCAAATGGGTGAGGTAGTGGCATGAAACACGCAAAATATGCAACGGCAATCGCGGCATCCCTGCTGCTCCTCGGGCTCGTGGGCTGCTCGTCTTCGGGCACGAGCGCGGGCACAAGCGGGACTGGCGATGTTGCTCCGTCCGCATTCCCCGCCAATCAATTCTCGCCGGTCATTGACTGTGCGCGCACGGGCCACATAACACGCGCCGTATGCGTCGGGTGGAACAGCGTACTGCCGTCTGCCTACAACGGGTGGGATGGGGCCCTGAGCGACTGCGAGAGCGACGCGCAGACATGGGCCGACAAGTTCCGTGGCTACGGCATCCCTACGGCGCTACTCAAAACCAGCAATGCCACCGTTGCGAGATGTCGCGGTGCATTGCGTACAGCGCTAACCGGGATGAAAGCTGGTGATGACTTGCTTGTGTCAATCTCCGGGCACGGCGGGCAACGCGCAGACACCGACGGAGACGAATCGGACCACAAGGACGAATACCTATGCGCATACGACCAGCCCGTACTCGATGACACCATTCACGATTGGCTAAACCGCGTACCGGCAGGCGTACGCATCACGTGGATATGTGACACATGCAACAGCGGGACGATGGTACGCTCTGCCCCGCCCGTTGTGTTCCGGCGACGCGCAATACCGCGATCATTCTCGGGCGAGCTTATCCTGATGGCCGGATGCAATGACGGCGAGTCGAGCATGTCCACAGGCGAGGGCGGGCAATGGACGCTTTCTCTGTCGGCGATGGGGCCTGGACAAGGAGCCGAGGCCAAATCGCCCCGCAAATGGTTTGACCTTGGGGCGGCGTACATGATGCTCAACTTCGACAATCAGATTCCGGTATTCACAACGTACAAGGCATCGGGCGACTTCATTAATGGGCCGCTAATCAAGTAGCCGACAACAGGGAAGCAGTGCCGCGACATGGCAAACGGTGATAATAATATGAGCGGAACAAACAAGACGGTCACAGCGGTTGGTGGCGTGTCCATTGTCGTCATTGTGACATGGCTGTTGGTCATAGGCACCTACAAGGCCCGCGTTGACCAGCTATTCGTAAGCGTAAAAGACATTGGCCCGCGTGTCCATGCAAGCGAAGTTGTGCAGGCGGAGATTCGCGGAGAGGTCAAAATGGTACAGGCCGAGACGCAACAGATGTTTGGAGAGGTGATGCGTCGGCTCAGCAGCAACGACGCGAAACTTGACAGGATTATTGAGAGCAGGTGAGTGATGATCGCGGCAAGGCCAGACCCCAGCCAAATGGAGTGGATAAACCCGAAAGGCTATTCAGCCGTCATTGACCACTACAAGCGGCAATGGCTGATATGGCGCGTGCCCGTATGGCAAATCACGCTTGATGACGACGAGCCGCTGACGCTCCGGCTTGACGAGCATTGCTACTGCCAACCATCTCGCCGCTACTTCTCAGACTTTGGCAGCATCCCGCCATGGCTTACGTGGTTGCCGGGGTTCGGCCGTACGCGGTTCGCAAAGTCGTTCCTCGTGCACGATTCCGCGTGCAAGTATCACGGGCTATGGTTCTCCTCGACCTACGGTGGGAAGTATGCATTCTCGACAATGCCGAGCAAGCGGGTCCACCAGTATCTTGAGGCGTGCGCAAAAACAGAAGGCGCGAACGTGGCTAACGCTCGCGCCATCTATCGGGCCGTACGGTTGTTCGGGCCTCAATGGGTCACTGATACAGCGACGAATTAAAGCGCATTGCGTTTGCGCCATAAATTGATAGGATCGCCACATGAGCAGCAAGCCGACGAAAGAGATACTTGATACCGTAGCAGAGGCGGCCAACCGCATAGGCGACAAGGACTTCAATCTCAAAGCGAAGAAAATGATCAACTACTGGTACTTTTATCTGTGCCGGCTGTATTCATATCTCGATCTCGAGGATGTCATCGAAGTCAATTTCGCGGGATCAGGTGATGATGGTATGATCATGCCGGCCGATAGCATCGGGATCAACAAGGTCGAGGATGTTGTAGACAAGTTCGAGTATTATCCTCGCAATGCAAGTGATTTCCCTCCTAACGACTACACTCATCGCTACTATCTTCGTGTCATGAAGCAGGAAGCATTACACCGTGGGATTGACGGCTCACTTTCCAAGGGCGGCAAGTCATTCATCTCGTCAGGGTTAGTCGATGATCACACTGGGGAGTATGTCCAGTTTGGAACAGAGCAAGGGCTCTATAAATTGACGGCAGCAAAGACGTTTGCGCCTACGTACTGGGGACCAAACTATACCGGTCAAAGCATGGAATTCTCCATACGACCAAAGAGCACTCGAACCATGTTCCTCGTTAATAGCAGTGGAGACATCTACACATCGAAGGTGAATGTGCACTACTGGAGGCTGCCTGCTCCACTCTATCTCGATAGTGATGTACCCATTCTTCCGACATCATTGCCGCTTGAATTGCTGATGATGAGGGATCTCCCTGAGGCAAAGGCAAGGCGTCCGGTATCCAAGACCGAGATACAGGCAGCAATAAATGAATGCGAAATGCTCGATCAGCGACAGGCCAGGATGCGTGAGCCAATAGGCAATGGCGGATATGCATTGGACTTCGATCTGGGGCAAGAACCATACGGAGACAGCGATGGCAGCCAAGTACAATATCCAACATTGTCGTAAGGTGCTAAGAGAGTCCGATGCCATTGCGATGCAGCGGCTCGATTCCACGTTTGCGCCACTACAGAGGAATGGGGAAATAGTCAGGGCATGGAAGATAGGCACACCTGATAAGTTCTGCATGTATCGAGAGTTCCTCGATGACTATACCTCAGTCGAAAACACAAGGCCGAAGAAGTGGGCGCAATCTCCAATGGTGGATGGAGAAGCTGTTGATGACGCCAGGTATCGTCAGGCGTTTGTTCGTAAGGCCGTACTGCAGGATGAGCAGGGCGAAAATCACACCTATCTAGTGCAAACGCTTCGCCGCGGATACATCGAGACGCTGACCAAGGGCAGTGGAGTGAACTGGGACGAGGCTCGTGTTGAGCAGATCAGGTCATATCCGGGCAACGATAATCCAATGTCAACGGATCCGGCACGGTACTATTCCTCGAAGTGGGAGAACGTGTCTCCGGAGAGCAGACTTGCTATTGTAGAGTATCTCGAGTTGAAAAAGACTCTGACTGTACAATATCGAGGAGCTTCAATTGGCTCGTATTCGGTGTTGTACGTGCTCGATTCCACTGAGGATGACGGCAGTGCGACGATCACACTCTTTCTCGGCAATCCAAAGTACCAGGTGTTGCTTCATTCTAATGCACTGACCGAGCGGCATACCGACACGACTGTCCTTCATGGGTGCCCTCGATCGGTGGCTCAGTCGATCGTCACTGATCACAAGTCTCTTGGAACATCGGCCGAGATTGGTGGGCAGTTCAGCGATGGAACAGTCACGCTATATCTGTACACGAAAACACATGAGCACCCGAAGATCCTTGCCGACATCATCACGCATCGTGATTGCGAGTATGATTACGTCACCTCGTACCGATGGGGGATCAAGGATGCTGACCAGAACAAGTACAATATCCCGACTAAAAAGACTGCGGGATGGACCTATGACAAGCGAGTCAACTCGAATGGAGATGGCAGCGTCGATGTCACGATCATCATCGCGAAGCGGAAGTATCGTGAGTTTGACTGGGAAACGACATTTGCGTCTGGCGTATTTACTACTCAGTCAAAGAAGCAGCTTGGTGTAACCAATCAAGATCTTCCGGACATATCTAATCCTGAAGCAGGCACCACTTATGATAGGCGAGTAACAAAGCTGAGCGATTGTGCAGCAAACGTAGAAACCGGGCGGACTGTTTCCGCTCCGATCAGGCAAACGATCACATGGAAGACACGATTTGGCACATCGACAAAGGACAACTTCCTGAACTGGGTTATTGGCCCAGACGAGGATGGAGAGCTGAAGACGCTCATAAGTAGCCTTGGCTCAGGGCTAAACAACAGCGTCACGAGTGGGCTGAAGCGTGATAAGTCATGGGATTACCACATTGTCCAGACCCCCTATGCCGGAAGCACGGATACTGACGCTGAAGGAGAACGTAGAATCCACGGGCTTGAGCGAATGGAGTACACTGACGCAAAAAGGAATCACTTCTTTCAAACGGTTCCGGTTACGTACGACATTAAGGGGCATGGCAGTTCCGCAGATGCGCACACATACATTTCGCTAGATGGGGCAACGTATAATCAGGCGGCTGATGTAAAGGTAGTGGATTCACAGGGTAAACCAACATATCCCAAAACGATGAGGACGCACGGGAATAGCGTATCGTTTACGGGTGGATACTGGATGGCTAAGCGATATCTTTACAGGGGGGCCCCTGTTGCTGGAATTGGCGTAGGCAAATGGGTCCAGGTCAAGGCACCTGAAGCAGTTGGAGACGGATCCTGATGGCTGAAGAAAAACAGATCCAAGAACAAGCCGAGAAGCAGAGCATGCTTCCGGAGATCAGGCCGCAGGAAGACATCAGCGCCGTCATAGGCAGACTGACGATGCTTGAGGCTACCATCGCAGCCATGGCGAGGCCCGATAGCCCTGAAGAGGCTGCGGCGACCCCCTCCGTAGATGATGGCCGTGCTGTTTTCGATTCAGTCACCGAGAATTCCAGACGCATCGACATGCTTGAAGCATCTGCAACTGATCAAGGGTCAGGAGATATCCCAATCGAGGATGTGGTCAGGTATATCGAGGATCCCGTTTCGGAAACAGATGATCCCGTTACAGCCGCATCTCTGATGCTCGGGCACAATCCATCCGGAGAATATGGAGTTTTTGTTGATATAGGTACGTACACTCCGCTCAACTTTAACACAGCAGAGAACAGCAACATTGATGTGCTCGAGGCGAATGAAGGCACCAATAGCATGTGCTTCAAAGTGAATGGATGGTATCTGGTGGCGTTTGGGCTTCCTCGAATAGAGTCTGATGGCAGTGAGTGGTCATTGTCAATCTCACCTAGTCTGTGGCAGGCGGAATACTACAAACCGTCAGCTAACCTCTGGATAAATTCACTTGCATTTAGTCGGCATATACACATAACAGAAGCGCCGGAAAATCTTTCGATGAAAATGATTGTTGGCGGAGCGAGGGTTTCGTTTACGTATGTGTACCACCTAAGCGCACATTTTATTTCAGAAGATTAGACAGGAGAACATCATGGCATTTGAAGACCAATTATCTATAGACGAGCAAGAGCGCCTTCGCATAAACAGGGATCCGGC
>Ga0307928_10001964_pt1 | contig 15709 bp, 13 predicted proteins | sample AceLakmetagen232_FD_201815 | JGI IMG/M metagenome (GOLD analysis project Ga0307928, IMG submission 201815) | Saline water microbial communities from Ace Lake, Antarctica - #232 | ecosystem: Environmental > Aquatic > Non-marine Saline and Alkaline > Saline | place: Antarctica: Ace Lake... | reverse complement strand
GCTCAGTGCGTAGGGCAAGTGCTTGCGAATGTTGAGCGGGCAGGAGTTTATTGACCTGATGCGGGACACAGACCCGACTACGTAAGGAGAATTAAAATGATACCTGAAGCGTCGGCAAAGTGGATTATGATTTGTGGCCTGAAGGTGTACGCCAACTTTACCGAGACCGCCCCCGGTCATTGGCAGGGCAGCGCCGCGCAGTTCGGCGCGGGGGCTGAGGCAGACGATTACGATACGTGTGAGCGTCTGCTCCGGCACAATATCGTCAGCAAGGCCGAAACGTGGTTGGAGAAGGCCGTTTCGGGGCGTGACCTTGACCGTGAGGTTCTCGAATCTGAGAAGAAGGTCAAGGCACGGCCCGTGGCACCGAAGCCCGCAGAGGACGCCATAGAGCCTCCTGCGGAGGCGTCAGATAAGCCCACCGAGAAGCCCAAGGTCAAGGCCAAGGGCAAGGGTAAGGGTGGCAAGGCCAAGACCTCGAAGTCGGATGACGTGGAGTACAGGCCCACGATCTGAATGACTACGTGACCCCGTACCAACGGGCGGGCACCAGACAATGAGACGATACGGACGATACGCCCTCGGAAAGGTCTTTGACACGTGGGAGCTTACGTGCGTGGGCGTGACGTATGTCATCCCTATCCGGTTGCTCAAGCGCACCTGCCGTGAGCAACGCCCTTCCATCACGCACCAGCGCCCGCGCGAGGTGGAGCAAGTTAAGTTCCTCGCGCTCAGTGAGAAACACGAGATCGACATCACGTCCACCGACATTGAGATGTTGCGCTCAGCGGTATGGGCGGCGGTGCAGGAGATCGCAGGGAAGACGATTTGGACGGAGTATTTCCTTGTCAGCATTGAGGAACACGTTGGGCACTACCATGGTGAAAGCGGCAGTGTCGATTTGGAATGGGTAACGGCCTTCATAGCCGAGTTGCCGGTGAACGGTAAGCTACGAAAGGTGTACTGTCAGGAAGACCCGTCGTATGGCCTCATCGTTGAGGGTAACCCGGTGGAAAAGAAGAACAGCCGGAGCGCCCTTCGCTCGGATGCTCCAAAGGAATACAGCGGCTTGTTCTTGGCGACGCCTGAGAATGAGGCGATCTTGAAAGCGTGGCGGAAGCAGATGGGGAACATTACCAAGGCGCTCGGCACCAAGATCGAGGCCGGGCAGCTTCCTGTGTTAGAGTTGATGGCCGCAGTTCCGAAGGAGAAGAAACGTGCCAGCAAAAAAGCGTGACGACTACCGCATCGAGTTGTACAAGGGCCGCGGGAAGCACCCGTGGCATTACCGCCTCGTGTCGGCGTGGAACAGTGAAACGCTGATGCACAGCGAAGGGATCGTCAATAGGGGCGTTCGGACTCGCACGGCGCGTCGCATTGCCCGCGCCTTGGCGCACGGCAACGCCGTGTGTGAGGTCGTTGACTTGACCACGGCGAAGAAGCAGGCGTCGCCGAAGAAGTGACTACGGTCGTCAACATGAGCACCACGCGTATTTGGGACGTTCGGATCGACCGAGGAACGTTGTGGGGTAATAAGTATGTCGTCGGGCGTGACGGGACGCGCGAGGAATGTATCGCGAAATGGGAACGGGACTTTCACGAGCGGTTGGAGAACGACCCGGACTTTCGCAGCGCGACGTTACGGCTGTCTGGGCGCGTCCTTGGTTGTTGGTGTGCCCCCCTTCCTTGTCATGGTGATATTATTGCGGAGTGGTTGAATGAGCGAGAGTGCCGCGCAGAAAGATGAGCAGGAACCCGTGCTGGCGGTGTTTGAGATCACGGCGTTCACGGATAACAGCGGGCGGAACATCGTTCGCCGGACGAATGTCTCGACGGAATCGTTCGTGTTCGTCGGTTCCGCTACGGTGAGGCTCAGCGGGCGCTCCCCGTTAGGGGAACCCATCAACTTCACTTACGAGGCGCAGTTCGAGATCAACGCGCATACCCCGTTGCAGGCGTTTAACTTCTTGGACGCCGCGGCGAAAGCCGCGCGACCCCGGATGGAGGAGGAAGCAAAGCTCGCGCTCAAGGAACGCCTCGACGCGATGCAGCGCCCGCCGGGCATCGAGATTGCAAAGCCGAATGAAGTACCGCCCGCCCCTATTGCCCCGTAAGGACTGACATGATGTCAAAGAGAGAGCTTGAAGGTAAGGGGCAGTAATGAAGAAGTCAAGCAGTTCGGTCAAGGACGCGCTTCGTGACGTGTTGAAGCTCGTGGGCGTAATCGCCGCCGACGCTGATCCGTGCGACCCTGCGTTGGTGAAGGCTGCTACGATCTTCTTGAAGCATCCGTCGCCGTTGTATGTGGTACGTATCGGCGGCAAGGCTGTTACTGCGTGCCCTATCTGCGGTACTGAGTATGTGTACGACCCGAAGCAGGCGGAAACAATTTGCCCGTCCTGCTCTCATGTGGTACGTTTATAAGTGAGGGATGAAGATGGCGAAGAAGCGGGTATACACAGATGCTAAGATTGATAGGCAGGACGTGTGGATTACAACCACGCTCCCGTACTCCCCGGTGAAGCCGCGCACCCTTGTACTGTGTATCGCAGGGAAGCGGATTACGGAACTGAAAAAGCATTGAGAACTTTGGGGAGAAGGTTTATAATCGCGTTGTGACTACGCAGCCCCTAGTACGAACGAGGGAACGATCATGCCTGTCATCATCCGCCATTCGTCTTCAGTACGAGAAGTGGCTAAGAGGGACACCGCCCGCCTCACGAAGTTTCACACGAAGCGGAAAAAGCTGACGTTTGAGCAGAAGAAGGCCATCGCCAAGATGCAGGTGAAGGGCCTGTTTAAGGGAATAGCGGCGGTGCGTGAGAGCTTCGTCACCGATCCTGTTGTCCTTGACGGGCGCGCGCATTCGCGGGGGTACATCGACGTTATCCTGACGTGTGCGGCGGGCGCGCGCACAGGGGACAAGGACGACCTCGGCCCGGATGAGTTCGTGCGGTACTTCCTCACGCGCCCGGTTGACTACTCCAACACCAAGACGGGCCTCGCCGCCGTGATGTTCGAGGCGTGGTTGGCGGAAAAGGAAACGGATTTGTTCAAGCGGCTCGTCGAGACGATCCTTGATGGGGAGAAGCCGTTCAAGGCAGTGTTCCAAGGCCCACTCGAAAAGGGAGATTTGGATCGCCTCACTGAGGCCGTGAAGCCCTTCTGCGCCGTCACGGTCGTAACGAAGGCGGGGGACAAGTCCGAAACTGGCGACGTGTCTGACCTCACCATCCTTGAAGGCAAAGCGGTCGGCACGCCCGACAAGTCGATGCTCAACCCAGCCTTGCCGCAGACGAAGGACGGGTACAAGAAGGTCAAGGAAGACGGGGGCGTTGAGCCGAAGGTGTTCCGGGCGCTGTTCCCCGACGCTGAAATCCTGTACGACGATGCCGAGCAGATTCAGTCATACGCGGATGGGAACGGTGTGACGTGGTACGGCGACGGCCAGATGTGGATACCTGACTACACCACGTTCGTGGATGAGGTCACGGACTGGACGAAGACGCCAGCGTCGCTTATGGTCAAGAAGGACATGAAGCGCGGCAAGAAGACGACGTTCGGGGCGTTGGCGGTTGGTGACGTGTTCTATCGTGAGTTGCAGACGGGCGCGGACGGCCCGTGGCGCAAGAAGGCTGGTATCCGGGCGCTTCCGGCTGACAAGCGGATTCCGTGGATGAGCGGGCGAACGCTCTCCGCGCCCAAGTCCGCTGAAGTGGTACATATCCCGAAGTGGAAGTTTGATCCCGCGGTTGCTACGAACGAGTCCCAAGTCGCCAAGACGATCCTGCAACAGTTGGGCGGGCGCAAGTTCCAGATGATGACGGGAGCCAAGAACCTCGTCGCTGACAAGAAGTCCTTGATGTTCCAGATTGGAAGAAACAAATCGCAGGCCAACAAAGTCATTGTCAAGTTGACGGCGAGCGACACGTATGATATGACGTTTGGCAGGGTCGCGAAGGGGGATTGGAAGGAACTTAAGAAGTACAAGGGCGTGTATGCCGATCAGCTTCAAAGTATCTTCACTGAGTTCACGGGGATGCACACGAGTCTTGGCGCGTCCACGGACGAGGCGGAGATGGTATTGACCGTCACGGACTCTCGGACGAAGAAGGTGTTGGCGTATTCCGAGCCGACTACGGACAGCAAGCTGGCGTTGGACAGGGCGAGCGCCGCGCGAGCTAACCTCGCATCCGGGATGATTATCACGCTGACCGGCTGGAAGACGCCGTGGCGGTCGAATGGAATGGGTGACAAGACGCTCGGCGAGTATCTGCGCCTGACGAAGAAGAACAAGGACTGGCTCAAGAAGGGTAAGTCCACCGACGAAGCGGTCATCAAGGGGGAGCACGCGACGGACTTCGTGAGGCTCGTCATCCCCGCAGGCAAGGTCTTCATGTCCGGCGAGTTGGACACAGCCGAGATTACCCGGCAGGCAAAGACCGTCGCGCAGATGAACAACGCGGTGTTGGTTTCCGCGGCGATGAAGAAGGGCAACTACGTTGTCACGTGGGGCACGGTGAACCCTGCGGATGCTAAGGCGCTTGTTAAGGTGTTGAGGAAGGGTACGGCGAAGTGGCTTAAGACAGCCTTTAAGTACAAGGCGAAGGTGGTGGAGTCCGACGCGACTGACACCGTGTCACAAGATGAAGCGGAAGCGACCGATCCACCGGCAACGCTGGCGCAGGCGAAGAAGCAGTGGGGATATGCCAAAAGCGTGATGACGAACGATGCGCGCCGCGCCGTCAAGCAGGGTGTGCGGTGGGAGACGTTCGACAAGTACCCACATGCCATTGCGGGTCAGTATGTGTTTCACTTCACGATCCGGGATGGGAAGCACGTCAGCGCTACGCAGGGTTTCGCGTCGAAGAAGGCGAGGCAGCAAGCAGGCCCCTCCGAGACTGACACGGTGTCAAAAGATGAGATGGTGGGGGTGATTGGTATCCCGGCGAAGTACAGTTGGTGGAAGACCAATATCTGGTTCGACCGCGCGACGCCCAAGGAGCGGGTGGCGGTCACGAAGGCGCTCAGGGCCGCACAGAAGAAGTTCGGGAAGTACGCGGGGGTTGTTGTCCAAGCCCTCGGCAAGGCGGGTGGCACGGTGTTCATGCAGGGGAAGGACGCCAAGGACGCGGCGGAACGCGTGAAGTCGTACCTCAAGCAGGAAGTGCCGGACGTGGACTTGGGTGAGTCCATCATAGAAACCCACGAAGGCCCCGCTTACTACCGTGTGGAAGTGTACAGGCCCCCGGAAGTGCAGAACGTCCCCGATGACGAGAGCGGTGAGTCAGCGGTTGCCACGGCCAATGAGTCCGACGTGAAGTTGCAGGGGGCGTTCGCCGTGATGTCGGAGAACCCGGACGCCAGCATAACGCTGTACGTGCAGGCGGAGAGTTCAGCCAACGCGGAGCAGCGTGTCAGGGAGTTCCTTGAGGCGAACGGAGCCGAGGGGTACGATGTCGTGGCGTTCGGGAGCAAACTGTTCATCGACCAAGAAGGGTCGTTGCTGAGTCACTACCTGACGTGGGAAGTGAAGGAGACGGATGACACGGGCATCCAAGTGTTCGTGGATGACAATGTGTATAACGTACCGACGCTCCTCAACGACGCGAGAGGCGCAATCGAAAAGATTGTAGATGATTACGAGGGGTTGCCGGACGAAGCTGACGCGGTGATGGAGCAGTTCTTGACGGAGTATTGTCAAGACCACGGGACACTTCAAGAACAAGACCAACAGCTTGGCAGAAGCCCTTTGCTGCACGCGTTACGACCTAAAGGGTATGACTACAAAGCGCAGAGAGATGCGCGTGTGCAGAGGAACGCAAATCTGAGGCTGCTGGCGTTGGGTGAGGCCAAGGCGGAGCGGTTCATCTGCCGGGAGTGCGACAGGAAGTTCTCGAAGAAGATTGGCCCCCGGACGTTCGAGATTAAGTGCCCCAAGTGTGGCAGTACGGATGTCGATCCGTTGAGTCAGTTCGCCGAGGCGGTCGGTGCGCGCAACCCGGATGAGATCGCCCGTGACATACTCGCTGTCCATTCTGGGCGGCATAAACTACGTATGCACGACCTGACGGTTCATGTGTTGAAGACCGAGTTCGGTTGTAATCCTAAGCAGGCCCGCGCCATTGATTCGTTGACACCGAGCATGGAAGGGCCGGGCGCGTGGGGTTCGGAGCGTGTTAAGCGCGAAGTTCTGAAAGCCCTACGTCGGTATAGTGAGTCCGTGGACGAAGGTTCGTCGTATAAGTTCCGTGGTGCGGCCCCGGCGAAGAAGGCCCTTGCCGCGATTGCAAAGGACGCGCCCGCTGAGATCAAAGGCGGGGGGTTGAAGGTGCGCATCCAAGGGAACGTGTTGTCCCTCTCTGGTAAGCTCGGCTTCGTGCTGGCCGCGCAGCGTGTGTTGGCGCAGACCGGCTTGAAGTTCCATAAGGTGGGGTTCGTTGAGGGTGTCAGTGAGGGCGGGGCTGCCGCGGTGGACGCCGCACTCGCGTTCATGCAAACTAAGACACCGGCTACGTCGCACTTGAAGAAGTGGTGGAAGCAGGCGCTCAAGACGAAGCACCCCGTTGTCGTCAAGAACGCGTTGAAGCAGTACCTCGAATGGTCGAAGCTCGATCCGAAAGACGCGCAGGAAGCCACGGTTTTGTATTCGGCTCTCCAAAAAGCCACGCAAGAGTCCACGGACGAAGCCAGCAAAGCCGCGGGCGAGTACCTTAACCAGAAGGTGGACTTCGGTGGGGTGACGAAGACCGTTGCGCAAGTCATCAGGATCATGACGAAGGAAGGCCACAAGCGGGTGAACATCGACCGCTGGATTTCGGGGGCCTTACTACGTAACAAGAAGCTCGGTGCGTCTGTTGAGGAAGCGCGTCCAGTCGGTAAGGCGCAGATGAAGTTGATGGCCTTACTACAACGCCCCGGTGGTGAAGGCCGCACGTTCGAGTTGTCCGATCTCGCCGGGCAGATGATCGGCATTCACTTCGGCAAGATTCAATCCGCCGCCGCTGCGCTCAAGAAGAAGGGCCTCGTCAAGTACGATGGGATGAGCCGTATCAGTCTGGCTGAGGTGGAGGAGTCTGAGGACTTTGACACCGTGTCACTCGATGAGTCGGCGACAGTCCCGGCCAGAGACGTGGATGTCGGGGGATATATCACATTCAAACCGAATGGCCCTCAGTATCACGTGACGGCGTACAAGACGCGACGGGATCGGCTTCATCTGATTGATACGAAGGGCAGGGCGCAGGACATTCCGGGCGACACGCCGGTTTATCCCGTTCATGAGTCACTCGACGAGTCGGCGCGGCCTAACTACGCTATCCCCTTCCTCGAAGCGAAGAAGGAGATGATGGACACGCTGCTCGCGTCCCCGGATGAGGAAGTGAACGTCGTGTGGCGACCCGAAGCGCAGCGCTTTGCGGTGACCGGCGATCCCGGCGAAGATGATGTGGTCGTCCTGAACTTCAACACGTTGCAAGACGCTCTTGCTGAGTATGACAGTGAGGACGTTTACGAACTCAAGGACGCGTGGGACAACGCCATCGACGCGGAGCGTCTCAGGTCGGGCAGTGTTGACCTCGAAGAACTCCGCAAGGCCGGGATGTTCGCTCGCGCGGGAATGTCCCCTGCCAAGGGACGCCGACGCAAGAAGCAGGCCACCGGGATCGGCCCCGGCAAGAAGATCGCTGAGGAATGGGAGGACTACGAAATAGACGGTGGCCTCGTGACGGTTAAGGACATCTCTGAGTCTGTCCAAGACGCGTGCAAGATCATCGACGAGGCGGCGGAGCTTCAACCCGAAGGATTGGAGCCGCTTAAGAAGCAGTACGTGCGGTACGTGCTTCGGGGCAACACCTTCGAGCCTGTCGGCGACGTGAAGCTCAGGGAAGCCTTGCAGCCCTTCGCCTATCGCATCCATCAGTCGATGAGCGGCCCGGTGTTCGAGAAGTTTAACCCTCACTCGGACGACCTGCTCAAGTTCGAGAACTCGGTGATGGAGAACGTGCTGAACGAGATCGACGAGTTTTGGGGGCGTAAAGAGAAGTACGAGCGCCTCGGCCTGCTGCACAACCGGGGCATCCTGCTCTATGGCCCGCCCGGAACCGGCAAGACCTGCCTGTTGCAGCAAGTCAGCGAGATGATGGTGGAGCGCGGGGACGTGGTGTTCTACGCTACGAACGTCCGTGTGATGGAGTCCGCGTTGCGGGCGTTCCGGGAAGTGGAGCCGGAACGGAAGGTCGTCATCGTGTTTGAGGACGTGGACGAAGCCGCCAAGTACGACGAGAAGCCCCTCCTGCAACTGCTCGATGGGGCAGAGATGTTGGAAGGCGTCCTGTATTTGGCGACGACCAATTACATCGAACGATTCCCGCCGCGTCTCATTCGACCGGGGCGGTTCGACAAGCTCGTGGAAGTCAGCCCCCCGCCGTACGCGGGACGGTTGGCGTACCTCCAGCATAAGCTCAACGGTATCGAAAAGGACAAGAAGATTACCGAGCTTGCCAAGCAGACGGACGGACTTTCCTTCGGCCATCTCCGGGAGCTTATCATCGGTGCCTACGCACTGGACGAGCCGACCGAGGAAGTCATCAAGCGCCTGCGCGGGATGCCGGTCATGGAGCTTGCGACGAAGGGCGACGCGCCGAGCAGCCGTTTGACCGCGCGGGACTCCAAGACCCCGCGTCAGTACGAAGGGATCAACGAAGCGTTCGACGCGTTGCTTGACGAGGCGGCTGAGCCGGAACCGGAAGACAGTGACATCACTACGGAAGATGACGCGCATTGGTATTGTGACGGCAAACTGTACTTCACCGGAGACCGCGCGGGCTTGAAGCGTAAGATGGACAAGGATCATTACTGGCCGAATGTGTTTGTCATTAGCGATCACGGTAACGCTCACCTTATCAGTGGGCGTAAGCGCTGGTGGAAGGAATCCCTCGACGCGTTGCTTGACGAGGCGAACAAAACGGCGAGTGTCGTGAACACGAAAGCCGGGAAGATGTACAGCTTTGATGTTCGGTTCACGCCGGGGTTGTCGATTGATGTTATCAATAAGCTGCGGAATCATTTGTCCGTTGCCTACGCTACGGGGGCGGGAGCGACGACGCCCTATGTGCAAGTCCGCATTTCAATCGGCGTCGGGACTAAGACGACGGCTAAGAGCATTCTCCACCATGTCATGACGCAGTTTGGGTACGTGGAAGAAAGCGTTGCCGATGAGGATGATGCGCAGACGTTCAGCATCGAGTCCACCGACGAAGGCCGCAAGAAGCCCGCCGTGATGGCCGCATACAGGGGGGCGATGAAGAAGCTCCGCTCCGTGATGAAGAAGGAAGGTTACTACATCGAGCGTGGGGACGCCAAGAACGCCGCCCGGATGGGTGACTTCCAGTGGCGGAAGGATGTTCAGCGGGACACCGGCTTGGCGTGGGGCGACCCGGTGAACAATGCCACGAGTAAGGAAGCCGAGCGTATCCTGAAAGTCGCGCAGCGGGGAGCGCCTGAACTCTCCAAGATGATTGACGTGTCGATGGGCGATGGCGACGTGATTGTCAGCCTGCCCTTCAAGCTCGTCGGATGGGTGTCGGATGAGTCCGTTGATGAAGTGGACAAGGACGATCCGAGCGTCAAACTTGCGCGGGCAAAGGCGAAGCGTTCGGGCAAGCCGTGGTATGTTTTTTACAATCCGGTGCGCGGGAAGCATTTCGCTGAACCGGAGCCGCCCACGCGTGGTGACATCGACGTGTACTACAAGATCAACCCGGACGGGAGTGTGAAGCGCATCGAAGCGTCCACCGACGAAGGCGCAGTGCGTGACCCCGGCCTCGTCAAGAATATGGCGAAGGATTTGGGGATCGAGAAGTCCGTTCTCACACAGACGCTTGGCCGGGCCGAGAAGATTGGTCACACGAAGAAGGCCCTTGCCTACGTAAAGAAGACGCATCCCAAGCTCAAGGACTCTGCCGTGTTGAAGATCGTTCAGTTGGCGAAGGCCCCGCGCTTCACATCCGGCCCGGCTCGTGCTTCGGACAAGGCCGAGCGGGAACGGGAGCGGAAGATCGCTGCCGAGATGAACGATCCGAAGACGCTGCTTGGAAAACTCGTGGCGGCTTATCGGAAGGCGGTGAAGGGGCAAGCTAAGTTCTCTGCGCGGCTCGTGCTTCGGAACGCCGTATACAGTCACACCGACAAGCAGAAGTATCCCCGTTGGGTGATTGGTACGGAGCTTGAGGAGTCCGACCTCGATGAGGCAATGGCGAAGATCAGTGGCAAGGTTACGAAGGCGTTTAAGAAGGCGGGCCTCGACGGGAACGGGCGCTTTAAGTCGCTAGGCCACGGACTCAACGTGATGTGGGGTGTCCTCTCTAACTACGGAATCGAGATGGGCGAGGCCGTCAGCGCCCGGAATAAGAAGAAGGGGAACCAGTCCGTTCGCCTCGCGTGGACGAACCCCGCGGACGCGTTCAGTCCGCAGGCTATCGAGCGCGCCAAGGTTGCCGTTTCGTGGGAAGAACTCTCCCCCGGCAAGTACGAAGTGCTGGCGTACCTTTCCGCTGATCCTGAAGCATCGAAATTCTTGGCTAAGGTCGCGGACGAAGGCACGCCCAGAGCCGCGCCCGAAGCCCTCAGCGCGAAAGAGCGGAAGGCGTTTAACTACTTCCACGCCCAGATCACGGTGGAGATGGGCCTCAAGGGGGAGAAGGCCGCACGGAAGAAGCTCGCGCGTGAGATCAAGGCCAAGTTCGGCGTGAACATCACCGACGTCTTCGCCAAGCTGTTCCCCACCATCGAGAGCGAAGACGAAGCGTGGGCCGCTGCTGTCAACGAGAAGGCACCGCCCGGATTCTCAGGCACCGTGAAGGCGATGAAGGATCGCCACGGCATGTCCGACGACAAGGCGTTTGCCCTCGCGTGGGACATGTACAAGAAGGGCGCAAAGCCTCACGTCGCCAAGGAGAAGGGTAAGGCCCGGTACAAGTCCCCTGAGAAGTGGCAGGTGGACAAGAAGAAGATCGCGGCGAGCATTGACTACGACGACAGCCGCGTGATCCTCACGCTCGCCGAGTTGCTGGACGTGGACGAACTGGACGAGGCCCCGTCGTGGGGTAAGGGCGAGAAGGTGATGGTCAAGTCGGACAGTTGGAGTACGCTCGGCGTTGGGATGCTCGGATACCGGAATCAAGTCGGTGTCGTGGTGAAGATGGAGCAGGGCGAAGCGTTGGTGAAGTACCCTGACGGGCAGACGCTCCGGTTCCCGCCTTCCGTGTTGAAGGCGTCGAGGGGCAATCGTCGGGAGTCTGTTGACGAGGACTTCAGGATCAATCCCGGATCGAAGGCCACGCTCAATCGCTTCCTTGATAAGAAGATGGCTACGAGCAAGAAGTTGTCCACGGATGGTAAGATGCTCAACGGGAATTGGACGGGCGGCAGTGACATCGCGCACTGGAATGCCCAAGGGAAGATCGAACCGGGCAAGGATCGGCCTCACGTCAAGTCTGACCAGACGATCCTGCACTGGATCAAGCGCAACGCCCCGAAGAACGACCTTGCCAAGACGCCTGTGTTCGAGGATGAGCAGCGCCACCCTTTTGACGAGTCCGAATGGGACACCCCGCCGAAGCCGCTCGGCCCGCAGAAAGAAGGCGTATGGCAACTGATTGCCGGGCACGGGGGAACCGACGCGGACGCAGTGGCCGTGAAAGTGAAGAAGGGTGATCGTGCTTCCGTCACTATTGGCAGGAACCAGATTCTAAGCGGCGCGGTGATGTCCGTTAAGAAGCAGAAGCGCACGCCGCCGATAGCGACGAGTGCCAAGCAGACGATTGCTACGCTTAAGCTGCGTATGGCTGGTGATCAGCACAGCCACCCCCTCACCTTCTATGGGAAGCTCGACCGGACGAACGAAGACTTTGACAACGTGTCAAAAACTGACGAGTTCCCTCACGACCTCAGCGAGGCCGACCGCAACATCATCCGCTCACGTGTGGGGGATCGCCTGCTGTTTGCAGAGCGTGAGGGCAACGAGGTGGTCGTGTACGTGACGGAAGGCACGCGGGCGAGGTTCTTGTCGTCCGACGACCCATTCGCCCCGCACGAGGGCTTCAGGCTCGTTGAGTCGGGCGAGGGGGGCGTCAATGGTGAAGCCGTCAAGATGCTCACTTCCTTCATCCTCAACGACATGACCGACCGATACGTGGCCGAAGTTGGAAGGCCCATCGCCCTGTATAAGAAGCGGGGCACGTATGACGGCTCCAAGGCGCATAAGCTTGCACTACACCTCGTACAGGATGCTGGCAAGAAGTACCACGCCGCGCACAACAAGGGATCAGATCAGCCGTGGCACGCGATCTTCAACGAGCCGACGCGCGAAGCCGTAATGAAGAAGCTCAAGGCGGCTGCCGAAGCGGGCGCTGCGTCCGGGAAGTTCGATGCGGTGTTGCCCGCCAAATGGCAGAAGGGCGGCGAGGGGGAGAAGCCTGTCAAGAAGAAGGACGAGTCTGTTGATCCGCAAAAGGTCGTCGGCGAGTTGGCGGCTCTTGGTGTCCGCGCCCGCGTGGACGACAGGGGCGTGCTGCAAATCGAGCAGTCGGGCCACTCCGATGAAACGAGGGAGAAGGTGTTCGACCTTCTCGACCGGTACGGGTTGGTACGCCGCGGCACCGATATGATGTCGATGGGCGCGTCCGACTTGATCGAGAAGATCAACGCCGCCCAAGGTCTGTCCCTCGTTATCCATAACACAGGTGACTACGCTACGATCATCAAGAAGGCCAAGACCGTCATCCGGGGGACTAGCGCGACGCTGCGAGATTATCGCCCGTCGAACATCGTCGCTGTCTTCGGCCCCCCGGCAGTGCTGATTCCACTCATGCTGAAGTTGAAGGCGGCGCTCAAGCAGTTCGACGTGGACGTGGATGCGTCACCGGGGTTGTCTGCTTCGACGGATGAGGGGGGCGACGCGGGCTTCGACATCGCGGACATGCAGAATTACTACGATGCGCAGCAGGTGATGGGGAAAGAAGAAAAGGAATGCTTGAGCCTGACGAAGCTCAAGTTCAAGGTCAAGCGGTTGATCGTCGGCCCCACCGGGGCGTTGGAATCACCCGACGTGGACGATCCGCCTGAGCCGCCGCCTGAGCCGCCGCCTGAAGAAGAACCACCTGAAGAAGAACCGCCACCTGAAGAAGAACCGCCACCTGAAGAAGAACCCCCGCCCAAAGAACCGCCTGTGGGAAAGGCTAAGGAGAAGAAACCAGCCGCGAGGGAGAAGCCCCCCAAGCCCGGCACCAAGGGAAAGTAACCGCGAAAGGGGTGAGGCGTGACGGCTGTTGAACGTACCCGGATTGTGGAGAGGGGATTGCCTTGTGCTACCCGCGTCGTATCCCTCACGGTCGGTTGGCGCTCGAACTATGCTGACCGGGTGTATGATGTATGTGTGAACACCTTACTACGCTGCGCCGACGCGTATGACCCCACCAGCGAGATGACCTTCGAGAATTACTGCGTCATGATGATGAAGCACCGGGTTTTCGACTTCCTCCGCGATGATCCTATCCTCGGCGCTCCTCGCCGCGGCGTCTGCCGTTTGGTGTGCGAAGATTGTGGCTTTCAATTCGACGGGAAGCCGTACTGGACGGATGTGGTGTGCCCTAAGTGCAAGGGACGTTCTCTCCAGAACAAGACGGGTGAGACCTTCCGGCTGCGTTCATTCCGGTTGCTCCAATTCGATACAACGCGGCACCGGCGTGACGACTCGTTCGATCCCGCGTTGGTTGTCCTTGAACGTATCCCCGCCGATACCTTAACGCCTGTTGCTCAGATGGAACAAGTGGATGAGCAGCGTTGGCTTGCTGACGCGCTTGCGCTCCTGTCCCCGCGCGAGCGAACCATACTGATGCTTTGCTACAGTGGGCTGACGCTTGCACGAATCGGTGAGCGTGTCGGCCTTACCGAGTCTCGTATCTGTCAGATACGCGGCTGTGTACTCCAACGGCTCCGTGAGGCGCATCGTGATGGACGGCTTTCCGCCCGTTGTGTCGGGCAGGGGTGCTATGTCCGGGGGGCTGTCAAATGAACTTAACACCGCTCACGCGGTCTGCTCATAGGGAGCAAGAGAACAATGAAACCCGTCATGCAGACCCGCTTCGACGAAGGGGCCAACGCGCTCGACGCATGTGTGGCTTCGATCCTTGAACTACCCCTTGAACGAGTCCCGCACTTCACAGGTGAGGGCGCAGGCTGGATGGTGGCGCTCGACAGCTTCACGCGTCACTTCGGCATGGCCGTCGTGGTGATCGAGAGCCGGGCGTTGCGGTATATCTGTTGGCCGTCTGACGTTCTCTGCATTGCCAGTGGTCACACCATCCACGGGAAGATGCACTCGGTCGTGTATCTGGGTGATAAGTTGGTTCACGATCCGAATCCGTCTGGGTGTGGCCTGACGGGGGAGCCGTTGAGCTTCACGTTATTCGTCCTGACCAACCCTGCCCGGACTGACACCGTGTCCATCGTGACAGGCCGACTACGTAAGGTCTGATGTCCCGCGTGCGATCCCGTACCGGTCAGCAAGAAATATCCGCATCACACGGATTTTATGCTTGACACGCCCTGCCTGCGTGTGCTATTTTGTCGGTACTGGTTGCGAGGATAAGATGAGGAAGCATTTCGTGGTGATGAAAGAGAATGGTGGTTTCCGTTTCCTGTGTGGTGGGGGCGGGTGTGGTTCGACGAGGCCCACCGACGTTACATGTAAGCGGTGTCAACGCTTGTTGCGGAGGCCGATAGTGAAGCAGCCGGGCGATCTGTGTAAGGATAAAGGAGTTGAAGTATGAGGAAGGTCGAAGTTGATAAGGTCACAAAGGACTACGCGCGGGAACAGTGCATTCTTGTACTGGATTTCGTCGCGGGCGAGATTCTCAACCGTCCTGACTGGTCTGAGAAGGTCAAGCGCGACCGCGTTCGCGGCATGGCGAACACGCTATGCAACGAGCGCTAATCACGGCTGCACGCGCTAGCACAATCAAGGGGCGCCATTTTGTGAGGGTGTGACGATGTTTCAGATAGAAGCGCGGGATGAGAAGAGCCGCATGTGGGACGTTGGTTTAGTCGGGGTCGGCGCGGGTAACGAGTATGCTACGCGCGAGGAGGCCGAGGAGATGATTCCTCAACTCCGCACGCTCGGCGACGACTGGCTCGATGCGGAATATCGCGTCGTCGAAATCAAAGGAGTTGAAGTATGAGGAAGGTCGAAGTTCACGTTGGCAACCTGTACCTCGACGTGTACGCGTTCGAGTATGTATTGGACGTCTTGCCGAAGCCGGGGCATAAGGACTACGTTCCCACACTCGGTAATCCTCATGGACAGTGTGTCATTGTGTGGTCGGATGAGCAGCACACGAGTCCGCACATCTTGTACAACGTGTTCGTGACGGAGTGGAATGACGAGGGTGTCGTCAAGATCGAAGCGGCTTACGCGCAGGCCCTCGTCCCCCTCGGTGTTAAGCAGAAGCTCGTCACTGCGCGAACAGACTTCGAGTGGTTGATGATCTCGACAATGTTCGCGATGTTGAACCGACTCAACCGACTACCCGGCACGCCCACTGCTGGTGATGATCCTGCGTGGGCGGCGGAAGCGGCCTTAGAAAAGCTGTTGGATGATGCGGCGGGAGAATCCGCGTCAAGCTCGCTAACTTGAACAGAAAGGAGGGTT
>Ga0307928_10001963_pt1 | contig 15713 bp, 17 predicted proteins | sample AceLakmetagen232_FD_201815 | JGI IMG/M metagenome (GOLD analysis project Ga0307928, IMG submission 201815) | Saline water microbial communities from Ace Lake, Antarctica - #232 | ecosystem: Environmental > Aquatic > Non-marine Saline and Alkaline > Saline | place: Antarctica: Ace Lake... | reverse complement strand
GTTGTACATGGCTTGGAACTGTTTAACATCAGGATTCTTGGTGTAGCCTAGGACTGTGTAAATGTCCCGTGATCCACCGTATTGTTGACCCAGAAGGTATGAAAGACTTTCACGCCCCATCAGGGACGCGGGTGCTTCATTTGTAACCATAGGCGTAGCCGCATTCTTTGAGAACGCGTTGCCAATGATCCTTCCGTTTTTATCTCTTTCAAGCATAGGCACCTCTTGTCTTATGTATTCACCGTTGGGTCAGTATATACTTTACGCATAGACGCATCTTAATGATTAACTGAATCCCTTATCTTCTCAACCAACTATCGGCCTTTGGCCTCTAGTAAGTCTTCATCTAGTATCTTGTCACTCTTCTTCAGGTTACACGTTGCACAAGCAATCGCCAGGTTCGACGGTGTATGGTCGCCACCTTTGCTGAGTGGGTACTTATGATCCACGTGCCTGTCACCTAGTGGTATCAGTTCACCACAGAGGTAACAGCGGATAGGTTCATCCTCTCTTGCCTGTCTGTAGATCTCAGCTATCTCCTCTAGATTGCCAATGGTTGCACCCTTGATGAGTGCACGGCGCTTAGCTGACTTTGCTGTCAGCTTTGGCTTATTATCCATTGCCCACCTAGAAGCAGATTTACGAACCATTTCAGGATGCTTTAGCAGGTATCTTGCTGAGTACTCTCTGTACTTTTCTATGTGTTCTTCTCGATACAGTTTGTCGCCTTCATACTTCTCGGTTATGTGGGTAAGCCGCCACTCTCTCATCGTAACGCTACTCTTAGCGCGTAGATCGGCATCGAGGTTGTATCGTATAGTCTCACCATTAACACCGAGAATGGCACCAACCTTTCGATTGGATAGTCCACTGTCTCGCAGTTCCTGTGCCTTTGCTATGTCTTCAGGTGTCATATGTCTCCTTTATCTAATGCCTTATTGTCTTAACTACCATCATCTGCCTCTTGCGCTTGTCATGAAGGTTGAATAGTTCTGCCAGGCCATGTACCACAGAGTCAAGTTCGTTGGGGCTTGGTTGTGGTGGCCCTGTCCACTCTGTCATCTCTTTCTCTAGTTGTGGGAACACGCCTACATGGTGAACTCTGCGTTGGACGTAAAGTGATGATACTGGTTCGGCGCGGCCCATCTTGGATTCAGAGGCAGTGATTCCTTTGAATGTGATACGGCCAGCAGGGTCCTTGGTCCTCACAAGCGCTTCCAACCAGTCACCCCCCTGGTTTTTTTCTACCACCATTACCGTTGCGTCGTACTCATCGTATGCTGCAATAGCGATATTCGCAGCTTCGTCTGGCGTGTAGACACCTGATAGGTTCTTCAGCACATAACCATGCTGGTTATCTACTATGCCAGGCACAGCTTCATCGCCGCTTCTGTAGTACGTTGGGCCAGTGCAGATAACATAAATACCATGTGCGTCACTTGACTTTTTAGATGTCGTGCTTGGGTCCCACGCAATAGCCGTTCTGTAGCGCTGGCTTGGGGCATCTTTGACTCTCAGCGACTCTAGCAGGCCTGTTCGCCACAAAGCGCCGCTACAGTCAGACCTAGGGTCCTGCATCCAACATGCCGCCCAAATCTTTTCGTTCGCAATGACGGCCCTGATCTGCGCGATCTCTTCTGCACTGTACCTAGCTGGCCACAGTGAGTCACCAGGTGCGCGACCGAGTATGTCATCTTTGAGTGCCGTTACTGGGAAGTTGACTACCTCCCATTCTACACCACTGACCTTGGCTTCATCAAGTAGTTGACCAATTAGGTCCTTTGTATGCCAGCGTGACATGACAATGACAATAGCACCACCAGGTGCCAGCCGTGACCATACAGATGACTTGAATTGGCTGAGAAGCTTCTCCTGCATGACAGGTGACTCGGCGTCTTCCATCTCACGTATAGGGTCATCAATGATAACCAGTGATGCACCTTGGCCGGTTACACTACCCATAGCACCGGCTTGCATTCTACCGTGGTGGTCTTTCAGTTGCCACTCAGTGGTAGACGTGATGTCGTTCCTCAGTTCAAGGCCAAACAGTTCCTTGCCGTGTTCAACGAAGATGTCTCGCGCTTCACGGGAGAACGACTTAGCCTTCGTTGCGGTATGAGACACTGTGATCATTTCCTTGTCTGGGTGCTGTCCAAGGAAGAAGGTCGGGGCGCATCTTGTAACGATCTGTGACTTACCGAATCTAGGCGGCATGCTGACCATGATCAGTTTCCTCTGAGTATGGCCTTCACCTACCCAGGTGATAGCTTCCTCAATCTTCTCACATAGAAGGTCAAGGTGAGGTGAGTGCATCCATGGGCCGTCTCCAGTACCAACGTACTCAGCGAAGTAGGAAAGCTTGCGCTTAGCCAGTTCCTTGAGAACCTTTGCCCTGTGTTGTTCTACCTGTGTGGTGTTCATTCACTTCTCCTTTTTCCAGTAAGCGCAGTGACCCCATCTACCTACCAGCAATCTTTCATTTCATCCACGGCCATCGGATAAAGACACACTCTCTTGACTTTTGACGGCGCTTGTGTGGTTCCACTACTGCCGGTTCCATTGCCGTTGCGGCCATTTGGTCGGTTAATGCTTTCAGGTCGCCTATAAGCTGCTGACTGTGAACCTGAATGTTACCCTTGGACGTACCAATGAACACTTCTCTTGTGTCCCAACAGTATGCTACCTCACATACGAACAGTCTTGGCATGTCTTCCTTGCGGCCCCGGTACGGCGTTACTAATCTTCCATTGGCTGGCTGTGTATTCATGTTATATCCTCTCCTTTACCATCAAGTTTATTGGTGACCCACAGCAAGACTCTGCATGCACAGCGTGCTGCAACCGTCAGTATTCTCAGTATCGTGTTCATGTTGCCTCCATGGTGTATTGAATAGCGTGTTTCGCCGGATGCGCTTCCCCCGGTTGGTGCATTCTGCCATCGAGTATGGCTTCCGCTATTGGACTCTTGGGCATAGCAATCACCTCCGTTATGAAAGAAATAGTGGTGTGTTTTTCGGGCAAGGCAAAGTTCTAAAGCGCAGTAAGGGACACTAGCTGTCCGCTTTTGCGATTACAAGCATTCCGTGACCCCAGCCGGTCTCCGCACTAGGGATGAGAACCTAAAGAAATCGCAAGGATAGGGCAGTCTAGGAAAGGCCTGCTTTGGCCCTGTCGAGTATTGCCAGCCTTTCAATCAGATCGGCGTTGGACATATTGGTGAAATCGTCAACTTGTAGCGGTGCACCGTTCTTGCCAGTGATCTCAACCGCTGACGTTTCCTTGTATCCGTTGTGTACCTTCAGTAGGAAGATACGCCCAGGACCGTAGCCGTCTCCACGTTCCAGGTGGTCAACACGGTTCTGTTCGATTCTATCCATGGTCCTTTTATGTATGTCCACAAATTCAGTCTTATCACCATAGTTCTTCCACGTCTGACGGCAGATACCTAGGTCGATACAGAGTCCTAGGGTGCCATATGTCTCAGGGCTTTTCATCTTCGTGATCTTCTTGTTTGTAACCGGCCCAGTTAGCACTTCAATCTCTACATTATCGCAGCGTTTGAAGTAGGCGTCAATGGCCGTTTCCATTTCATCTGGTGTTTCATAAATCCTAGGTCTACCCATCGTCCCTCCATTCATCGTATTGGTCCTTGGTATTGTTTTTGGTGCCATATAGCCTATGGAATTCCTTGTGGCAGTGTTCACACAGCGTAACACCATTGTCTACATTAGTCCTCAGTTCTATGTTGTATGCATAGCCCTCAAGGTGGTGGGCAACCAGCTTATGACTACCGCAACCACACCGTTGACATGTGTAATGGTCGCGACTATAGACAGCCCTGCGCCACACTGCGTACTCTGGGTATGCCCTCTTGATAGTACGTTCTTCAGCCGACTTTGAGAAGTCCCACTTGTAGTGCTTCTCACCAGTCTGTCTTTTCCTGCACCCACATGAAATCGTGTCGCCTTGCGTGAGGCAACTGCCGCGTACGAGTTTCTCAGTTCCACAGTCACACTTACACAGCCAGTAGCATTTACGACTCTTCAACGCACCTGCGAAGGCCATGACAGTCAACATGCCAAACCGTTTCCCTGTGAGGTCAGTGCGCTTGCTACCCATTTAAGCCTCCTGTATTGCTTGTGTTGTGTATGGTATGAATGGAACCAGCGGGCATTTTCTTGGATCTGAAATGGCAGAAGCCCCAGCGGGTTAGGCTAGGGCTATGTGCCGTGTATTTGCTATGCTGCGTAGAATGCCAGCAGTATGACGAACGCCGTGCCGAGTAGGCTGATGATTACCAGTTGGATCTTCTCTCTCTTAGAGATGATCTTCACTATATATCACACACCTTTACGCGTCTCGTGACAGTTGCTTCCGCGCCATCGTCGTCGTATACAGTCAGGACAACATCGTAGTTACCGCGTACATGGTAGATGTGGCCGATCTCTTGGAAGTCTGCCCAGTTACCAGTCCGGCCAGTGCCGTCTCCGAAGTCCCAGCGACAACCAACGATGATCCCGTCGATGTCATAAGACTCACTACCGAAGACGTTGGTATACCCGATGGCCGTTTTGTATGAACCGGTTTGTGTAGCATCTGAACCGATGGCGAACGTGATAATAGCAACGGGCGCGATGTTGGGCATTGGTGCAGGCGGCACGCGTCTCACGAGTTCATTCGGACCGAATACAGTTGAACCTCTTATGATGTAGAAGTCAACGGTTGTTGGGCTAGTCTTGACGAAGCGGTATGCGGTCAAGATGTCGTCTTCCAGGCCACCAACTTCGTACGTTGCTACAGCGATGGTTTCGTATGCGTCGGACATGTGCGCCACTTCATAGGTGATGCTGTTGACCGTGATGCCTACAGTGTACTCAATGGTGTCGTCAGTGAATACAAACACAGCGTCACACCAGTCAGTGTCCCACGTATCTTGAATCCACAGTGGCGGGTTCGTGGCAAGAACAGGCGCTTCTGCCGTGCCGTCAAACAACAGACATCCTGTGACCATCGTGCCGATCAGTACCAGTAGTGCGAGTAGTGCTAGTTTAGTTTTCATCTTCGTTACCTCCGTTCATGAATACATCGAACTGTCCAGTGGTATTATTACCCTTGCCAAATTGATGGTGGAAGTCGTTGTGGCACTCCTTGCAGAATGTCACGCCATTGCCCAGCGAAACTCTATCACCGACACTGTCCTTGTATCCTTCCTTGTGATGTGCATGGAGTCTACCGCCCTTCATGCCGCATTTTCTGCAAGTGAAGTCGTCTCGAAGGAATACGGCATCTTGCCATACCCTGAACTCTGAGTAGCTTTTTTGATCCTGTCTGTCTTGGTATGTGAGTTCTGACTTCCAGAAGTAGTGACCTTCGCCAGCAGTACAACCGCCGCAACTCTTCGTCCGTCCAAGTCTAAGGCTGTCGCCAGATACAACATGGAACCGGCCACAGTCACACTTACACAGCCAGCGAAGCACTCCGTTAGCGTTCTTCTTGTCGCGTTCCACACAGATAGCAACCAGCTTGCCGAACCGTTGCCCAGTGATATCAGCAACGCGTCCACAGCCGCAGCTTTGCGTTCCACCGTCCATTAGATGGGCGATACGTACGTCGTGAGTGTTTCCACAGTCGCATAGTGCGTAGACTCTTTTGTGCCGTTGGCCTTTTCTAAAAGGCGCTGCTTCCGTGACTACTAGTGAACCAAATCTTCGTCCGATAATGTCTTTTGCGTTCATGGTGTGTGTCCTTTGTGCTGAGTAGTAGTTTTACAGCCGCATTGCACCTAGCAGCACGGCTTTCGTTCATTCCTTGTAGACAGGCTATGCACACTGTAGCGCCGTATTGGCGTACATCTTGGTTTGTGTATCTGAATACATCGGAGTTGAATTCTCCGCAGATTTCACATCGTGCTGGCCCGTCTACTCTTATCATTCCGTTTTGTTTGGCTATTGCGTCTTTGTTTCCATTCCACGACATTTCACCTGCGAGACTCATGAAACGTTGCGAGTCACACATGGGGTCGAAGGTGGCCACTACGTCCTGATCAATTCACCGCGTGATGCGATCTCAAGTGCTACACCGAGTAGATGGCTGAAGTCCATGTCTTCTGGAGTCTCAACGCCATCAATGCGACCGTACTTGTCTTCTAGGCGAATTACGTCATCCAGTTCAGTGGTTGAAACCTCAATGAGTTCAACGCAGTCATCACCGATTGACTTCATACGGTGTACAGTATTAGGCGGAATGTCAGCCGTCTCGCCAGGCTTGAGTTGAATGAATGCGCGTGCGCCGTTCCGCCGAAGTTCGAGTTCTAGAAGACCTTCAATGACGAAGATTGTCTCATGCTTCACTTCATGATACTGAAGGGACAGTTCCTCTCCACTGTGTATGTGGATCAACTTTGCTGCGTATCTTGCTGATAGCGCCCACAGTCGTTCCCAGCCCCATGGCTTGGCAGTGATGTCTTCAGCGGCTTGCGTGGCAACGAGAAATGGTCTTTCAATAGTCTGCGTTGCTGTCCACCATTCACTGGACTTGATCTTCTTGCAAAGATCTTCAACGATGGTCGCGATGTTCTCTTGCATGGCTTGGATCTCATCACCGGAATCTTCCATAAGTTCAAGCATTTCGTCGCGTGCTTGTGTCCGTGCTGCCTGCTTGATAGCTGCGATTTCTTGATCAGTGTACGTGGTGATCATTTGGAACTCCTTTGGCACAATTTGATTATTTCCTGAACCAGTTCTTGCGTGTCTTCAGTCGAGTTTGTTTCTACGTTCAACCGAAGGAGTGGTTCTGTGTTAGACATTCGGAGGTTAAACCGTCTGTCTTTGTAGGTGGCTGTCAGACCGTCTAGATCGTCTAGAGTCCAGTCTGCGTATCGCTTCCGCACCGTGGCTAGGGTACGTTCTGGGTCGTTTACTTCGAAGTTCACTTCGCCAGAATTGTTGTATTTCTTGAGTTGTTTCACGATTGATGCTAGTGTAACTCCGGTTCGTTCCAGAATACTCAGCATCTTGAGTAAAGCGAAAACTCCAGATTCACAGTTGAAGAATTCGCGCCAGTAGTAGTGATAGCTAAGTTCTCCACCCAGTACTGCGTCGTGTTCCACCATGGCTTTCTTGATGAAAGCATGCCCGACTCGTGTCATGATTGCTGTGCCTCCGAACTTCTCGATCATCTCTGGGACAATCTTGCTTGATCGAAGGTCGTACAGGAAGGTTTTTTTCGTTTCCTTCACTACTATCTTACGCGAGACCAGGTCTTGATTGTCGCCATTTTCGAAGACTCCAAGTTCGTCGAGTGCAAATATCAATGTGGTGATATCGCCTGGAACGACCTGCCCGTCCTCATCTATGAAACAGACACGATCACCGTCCCCATCAAAGGCAGCACCAATGTCCCCTATTTGGCGTGCTACGAGACACCTCAAATGGTCTAGGTTACTAGGTATTAGAGGGTTGGCGTCATGATTTGGGAATTCACCGTCCGGTCTGAAGAATACAGGCTGGTAGTTTACGCCTTGCATATCAAGCACTTTCTTGATGATAGGGCCAGCAGCGCCGTTACCGGTATCGATGATGACGCGCCTATCCGATGTAACAGGAACGTTTAAGCACATGAACTCGGTGTACATGTCCGATACGTCCATCATGCGTATTTGTGCTGTTCGACTATGCATGGAGTCTTCCGACACCAAGGCCGCTGCCTTGAGGGATGCCAAGCCCGTCCCTTCTTCCAACGGCTGCGCCCCTTCTAGGACGAACTTGAAGCCGTTGTACTGTTTCGAATTGTGGCTGGCCGTCACCATAACTCCCGCCTTCAGCTTCATCTTGTTGACTGAGTAGTATAGCATTGGCGAGGTCACTAGCCCTACGTCTATCACTGCAACGCCGCACGCTACGAGGCCTTTGACCAGCGCCTCCATTATCGTCTGCGAACTGGTTCTCATATCTCTTCCAACTACGACTGTTTCTCCTGCCAAGTTTGCGCTGCATGCGAATCCTACTCCTATGTGGTAACTATCTACTTCGTTCAGTTCGTGTGGGTACACGCCTCGTACGTCGTATGCCTTGAAGATCGATTCATTCATGGTGTTTTCCTATGCATCTCCTTAGTGATGGCATCACTGGAAGGTTCCTTTCGTTCCTGGTTGTGAGGTCAAGCACCAGCAAACATCCTACAATCCAGATGCATGTTCCGATCATTTGCGGCCCATCTTCTCTTTCCAGGCAGCTAGTTCAGGGTCATCTACCCCATTTGGATTATCCTTCCAACATGTCATCCTTGGTACACACGCCACAGCGATGAGACCGAAGATGCCGAGGAAGAAGCCAGCAATGAACCAATTCACTCTTGATCTGTTCTTCTCTCCACCAATGTATGCGCACAACGCGCCGAACGCAATGTATGTTGCTAGGTAATAAAAGACTACTGTTCCTGTAATCGCGAAGGTCATGACTACGACACCGCCTTATGCGTATCTGCGTACTTGTACCATTCAGTTACATCAGCTACGAGTTCCTCGGTAGTGTATGGCACTCTTGGCCCTTCAGGGAACTTCTGAACGAACTGTGCCTCGCCTGGGTGTCCCCAGACAACCCAACAGGTGATGCCAGGCTTAGCACTGAGTCTAGAAAGAAGAAGCGACTGGCCCAATGGAAGCGAAGCGTCGGGCCCTTTCGTTTCAATGAATAGGAAATGTGAGTTTCTCTCAACTACTCCGTCTATGTCAGACATGCTGATACGAGTCTTACCGAAACAACCGTTGAAGCACTTCCAGTCCCAAACAGATGCTGCCAGATGTTCAAAGTTTCTAATTGTCATTGTGGTGTTCTCCTTTACTTCTGTAGTACTAGGCCAGCCATTCAGCAAACTGAATCCCATCGTTGTGTTTGTACCCGTACTCTTTATGAAAATCAAAGTGGCATTTCTCACATAGTGTCGCGCCATTGCCAACTACCAGTCTTATGTCTTTATTATCTGCATGGTTTTCAATGTGATGTGCGACATGTTTTCCATTTCTTTTGCCACACTTAGCACATATGTAGTCATCACGCCTGAAGACATCCAGCCGCCACTCTTCGTACCCTTTATAGCAACGCTTGAAGTGACGTTCTTCGTCAGTTAGTTCTGGGTTCCAACGATGGCTTAATTTCCCGACCTTCTTGCTTGCCATAGCACTCATGTGTTCTTTTGCGAGGCACCCACAAGATCTTGTGCCCCCGTTAATGAGTGAATGCCTTGGCACATGCGTAGTGTTCCCGCAGTCGCATAGACACTCCCATACGACTCCGCCAGCTTTTCTAGCACTAGTTGGTGCGACCGCTATTAGTCTCCCAAAACGCTTTCCTTTAATACTGCCATTAGGTGCCTTCAAGCAACCGCAAGACCTCGTATCTCCCCTGGCACCAGTAAGACTAGAACCCAATATCTCCTTAGTGTTGCCACAGTCACATTTACACAGCCAGTATACCTCGCCTCGCTTGCCTCTGCGGTTACCAATGGCAACCACTGTAAGCTTGCTGAACCTCCGACCTACCAGATTCTTGATTTGATTTCTCACGTGTTCTCCTTCCTTGCACTAATATGTTACGTGAGTTGTGGGCTAATGCCCTGAAAGTTGAAAATTGCCCAGTCCCAAGTGCTGTTTTTGAGGTCAGTGAAGTTTCTGATGGTCATGGTGTATCTCCTTGTAATTCTCTTAGATGAAAAACGATATTCAGCAGGAAGAAGAAAGACAACCGTTACAGTCAATCATCTTCCGAGTTGCGTCATCGGGGTGACGTATCTTTTTTAGTTGCGTCATCGCGGTAAGCGCCTGTTCTTGCTAGTTTCCTCTTTTTCTTTAAGCGGGTGACGTAAGATGACGTGAAGATCGTAAAGGTTCTAATACAATTTTTTCTCATAAGGCTTATACGGATCTTGTGTCACCTTGCGTCACCTTTGTGGTTCTAGTAGCTGTAGCATGCATAATCACTGTCTTTCAGCGGGTGACGCATCTATGTAAGTTGCGTCATCAGGTGACGTATCTATGCGTAGTTTCGTGCGTCTTCCTTCTCATCGAAGGTTTTCAGCCCGATCCCTGCCCAGCATCTAGCATCCATTGTCCTATATTGTGAGAATTCAGCATGTTCGTTAAGCTTTGTGCCGAACGAACGCTTGTTTTCTGGCTTTTCGCCATTGTTCTCACACCATTTGTTGTATGCTTCAAACAAGTCCTTCGCAGTGCATGTCTCAGCAGCGCCGAGGTTGCAAGCATCTTCGAAGAAATCTCCAAGTGTATCACATTCATTTCTGTAACTGTTTGTTGCGCTTGAAACGACTTCGGGCGCATTCAGGCCGACTTGTTGCCAGTCAAGGCAACCTTGGATCGCGAAATTCAAAATTCCTGGCAGTTCTGTCGCCAACTTCTGTCCAAGATGTTTGTCTTGCAGGTCATCAGGTACACGGTATGTGAACGGGATAAGCTTCATCCTGTCCCACAAGGCCTGGTCGTTAGCTTTCACGACAGGCTTTTCGTTCGTTGAGAACCAGATCTTGAACTGTGGTCGGTAGTCGAACCATTCAGAGAACAGGAACCTTGCAGAGATCGTGTCTCCACCGGTGATGTCCTTGATCGTTGCGCTACAAAGATGTTGACCCTCGTCACTCTCACTGGCAGACACGAACCTTTGGCCGCAAAGCCTGGCAATGTCGTTCGGTACGCCGTTTGAGGAAGAAGCCAGTAGTGTTTTCGTAGGTGTCCTTGTCGCATAATCTGCAAGTAGCAGTTGCATTACTTCCAGAAGAGTGGACTTGCCGTTTTTTCCTGTGCCGTGCAGCATGAACAAAGCCCTCTCTGAAGTGTCTCCAGTTAGGGAATATCCGATGGCGCGTTGGACGTACGAGATTGTTTCCTCGTTGCCCTCCATGATCGTCTTGATGAACTCTTCAAATATAGGTGCCGTAGCATCTACATCATATGAAACGTTCGTCATTTTTGTGATCATCGATTCACGGTTATGAGGAAGAAGCTGTCCCGTCCGAAGGTCAAGTTCGCCATTCAGTACGTTCAGCTTCATCAAGTCGCTATCGCATTCATCAGTGGTTACATGAATGCTTGGTTCTGATCGTGAGAGTTCTTCGATAGCCTTCATAGCACGCAGTGACTGCGACCGTAGGGCATGTCGGGCGAGATCTTTGTTGATCACACCTGACCCTGAATCGCCTGCCTCTTTGTACATGGTACGAATAGCGTCTTTGATCAGATAGAAGATCTTTCCTGCTGAGTCCTTCTCCCAGTAGCTTCCGTTCCAGATAAGCCATTTCTTAGACTCGAAACTGTAACGGATGTCTTCTCCATGTACCTCAACGAAGTACATTACGTTGCCAAGATCAGTCAGTTGGATTACATCGTGGTTTGTTGATTTGGATACACCGACTTCATATTCTTCAATCTCCTGAAGCATATCGACTAGACTGTTTCCAGCCAGATAATCGGATACATCTCCTTTCTCTTTCAAGCCCTTGAGTTCCACAATCTTCACAGACTGTGCAATTCCGTGCAGACTTGAAGCAACAATTGCGGCATGTTTCCGGCCAGCGTCATCATTGTCAGGAAGGATCACAACGTCGCGTCCCCTGAGTGATTCGCTATAAGCTGCCATCCACTTGCCAGCCCCACCTGAGTTGGTGGTAGCTATCAATTCGTGCGCCATCAGGTTGTCAGCATCTTTCTCGCCTTCAACGATGTACACTATACCATGGCTATTGACAAGTTCTTGGAGTCGATAGAGTACCTTCTGCACTCCTTGCACACCCCATTCATAGCCACCGAAGCCATCTGGTTTTCGTTGCTTGAATCCCTTACCGTAAGACCGGACTACCTGGAACAGAACAACTCCGTTCGCATCAGTGTAGTTGTACTCACTCTCGATACCGACTGGCTTACTGATCCCTGAATCAAGGAACAGGTCAGTCATCTCTAGGTTGAGTGCCTGTAGGATCTCAGCGACTTCGCAACCGGCGTGGCAGTGGAGAAGAATCTTCTCACCACTTATGCTTATCGCGAGTGAAGCTGTGTCATCTACGTGTGCGGGACATTTTCCCATCCACTGATTGTCGCCTGTCTTCTTAACGTTTTCTATCCTGTACAGTAGATCGTCAATTCGGTTCATTTACTCTCTCCGTTTTAGCTTCGCATAGCTGAAACCGGCCTGCTACTTCTTGCCGGTGCCAGTGTATCTCATACTCTTTTGATTCGTTAGCTAACCTGTACAATCATCTCCTATACCGCCCACATGTTTAGCCCAATGAGTTCAGGACTCTGGTGCGGTTTTCTGACGTGCCGTTAGTTTGTCAAGGATCGGTTTAGCTTCTGGGAGGAATCGCGCTAAACCAGAGTGTGTCTGGTGTTGCCTTGCTTCCTGCCCTTCACTACTATTTTACGCATGCATGGACATTGAACTCCATCGAATCTGTAAGACAAAAAAACGCCTAAGCCCTGAAACGTAGACCCTGTCGCAACAGGAGTTTCATGGCCAGGCATATCAACAGACATTTGTCCATCTTGCTTCCATGTTCATGCACCCAAAATGGCCTTTTTTACTAAGAGGAATCCAAAATACTGTATTTGCGGGTAGGAGAGAGGGCCACTAGCAGCCAACTAGCAGCCCCCGTGGGAGGAAAGCGGCTTTCGCCGCAATTAGTGTATGCAGATGTTGACTACTAGCAAGGCCATGGAGACAACCATCGACCCCATTAGACCTATAAGCCAGTTCTTAGAGGAGTCAAGCTTGCCGTCGATCCTGTCAAGCCGTCCATTTTGTCGGACATTCCAACGATCATAGTCGCTTTGTCGTTCTTCGATTACTGCCAGTCGTTCGCCTTCTGTCTGTGTCATTTCGTAATATGTCCTTTTATTTGATTTGGTTGTAAGCTAAACTCCATCAGTCCTAGGTTTTCTCAACAAGCCAGATATGCATCTTGGTTTCTTTGTACGACCCTCCATTCATATCCATTGTATCGTCGCCGTACTCTGACTTCGCGTACATTTGCGCATACTGGCCTAGCGTCATTTCGAGTCTGCACCACAGCGGCATTGAGAAGTAATCCGTCGTTGATGTTTGATAGTTACCATAGGCTTGTGCCGAACCATTCTTATAGCACGCAACGGCCACTCTCTTGTCTGCCGAAGCATCCGTAGTATCGATAACGCCCATGATGCTGATCTCGTAGATACCAGGCACCGGCGCGGTAAACAAATAGGTCGAAGAGTTCCAGTTGCTTCCTATGTCGTGCAGTTCTGTATTAAGCTGCACAAGAGTCCAGGTGTTGTTCACTAGGTTGTCTTGGTCGGCTGACAGATACGCATAGGCATCTGGGACTTGGCCGATCTGTTCTTCAAGGCATATCCAGTTCGCACCGTCTGACATGATGGTCACCGACGCATTGAACGTATTTAGTCTCGGATACGTAGTCTGTGCAGAACCAGCCCTATTCGCGTAGCTGAACGTCTCAGAACCGTCTCCATCTAGTGTGATGAGGTTGTAGTTAGCGTCAGTTTTGACGAACCTGTACATCAATCCACCATTACCAACGGCAGTTGGAAGCGTGATGGTGTATGGGGTGGTCGCACATGAGACAAGAACTAGACCTCTGTCAGTGACAACAAGTGTGGCCGCAGCAGTCTTCGTTACAACTCCATCAGGCATCATGCAGAACTCATGGTTGGCTGAACCATCACCGATGAAAACCTGGTCAGTGTCTGTGCAATAACCCATCTCGGATTGTTCAAGCGTTGGTAGGTCTGCTACAGCACCTTTTCTAAGTTTGATTGTATTACTCATTAGTCACTCCTTTACTCCTTATCTACAAGCCAGATGTGCATCTTCGTTTCCTTCGAACCGTAGTTAAGGTCAACTGTGTCAGCGCCGGTCTCCGACTTGAAGAACAGTTCAACGTAATCGCCTTTGTCTAGATCAATCCTAGTCCATACAGGAAGTGAGAAGTAGTCATCAGTCACTGTCTGGTAGTTGCCGAAGATTGCGGATACGCCGTTCACGTATATCGAATCAACAACCCTTCTGGTTGCTGTTGCGCTGTATCTTGCAAGAACGCACATGGCATTTATCTGGTATACCCCAGGAATCGGCGCAACGAACTTGCTTGTGCCGGTGTCAAAGTGACCGCCGATGTCATACGATTCAGTGTCAAGCGTGACTTGTGTCCAAACCCCAGAGACAAAATTCTCTTGCCACGTAGAAAGGTACGCGTAGGCATCTGGAACTTCACCAGCATCCTCAGCGATACAGTTCCAGTTCGAACCATCAGATATGAACCTCACTCTTGCGTTAGGCGTATTCAGCCTTGGGTATGTGGTTTGTAGTGGCCCAGTCCTGTTGGGGTAGTTGAATTTATCGGTACCAATCGCTGCTAGTGTGATCAGGTTATTGTTGTCGTCAGTCTTGCGAATGGTGTAAGGAATTCCAATATAGTCAGCGGCAGAAGGCATGTTTCCAGTGACGGGAGTCGCTGACGCTACGTTCGAATAAATACCAACAGAACCAGTGTCAAACTCATGGTTGGCTGAACCATCACCAATGAACACTTGATCTGTATCAGTGCAATACCCCATCTCCGACTGTTCTAGGGTTGGTAGGTCCGCAAATGCGCCACGTCTTATTTTGATGGTCTCTGACATTGGCTAACTCCTAGTCTTGCTTTTCTTAGTCTTCCTTAGTTCCTTCAGCTTGCTGTCAGATGAGATCAGCTTCTCTGTGGTTGATTCGAGTTCAACCATGCATGCCTTTTTAGCGCCTACCTCAATATCAACTGTTTCTTGACACCTTTTGAGAGACGTTTCTGCGACACTAAGGTCTTCCTTAATGCCCTTCATGTCAGTCTCTGCGGCCTTTAGGTCCGCTTCAAGTGCCTTAATATCAGCGGTAGCCTTAGTCCTTTCAGTAGTAAGAGTCGAAGCAAGTTCGTTGTTCTTGGTCTGGAATAGCGTGTTGGACGCTACGACCTTGACAGCGGAATCGATTTGAACTTGTTGTGCTTCAAGCCTCGCGGCCATCGCGGTTGCTTGTGCAACGAGGCCGTTGATGATCTTGTCCTTGTTCAGTCCAGTTACTACCCACTCACCGATCTCTCTCTTGAGGTCGTCGTCAGTTACTAGCATAGGAAATCCTACTGGCTGTGCTTCGGCTGTTTGTTGTTCTGTAATTGTTGCATCTTTCATGGTTTCCTCCCTTGGAAACTAAGAAAAGGGAAGGGCGTTTAGCCCCTCCCTAATCAGATCTAGGCGAATGCGCCGCCATCGATGATATTTGCTACTGCTGTCAGAAGCATGTATCCTGACTTGTCTGGAACAGTGATCGTCCGGACACCAGAAGTGCTTGCACCTGTCAGCTTGAATTGGTTGGTGCCAGGCGTACCTGAAGTACCAGCGAACCACATGTCAGCCCAAGGCTTGGTAGTTGAACCGAAGTCCAAAGCGCCAGCCGTCCCAGGGATGAGTGCAGTGTTGATTGCAACAGACGCCAGGTTGTCAAGTGCGGCAGTAGCAAGCCCAGCAGCACCAGCGAAGTTGTCGGTAACCCATTTCTTGGTAGCCGCATCTTGGTCAGATACAGGGTCAAGAACAGCGCTGAGAAGCTGTGAGTTCATATTGAACGCAGCGGTAGCGCCTCCGGACAGATGTGCCATGACTTCAGCCTTAGACAGGCCGTTGAT
>Ga0307928_10001961_pt1 | contig 15718 bp, 26 predicted proteins | sample AceLakmetagen232_FD_201815 | JGI IMG/M metagenome (GOLD analysis project Ga0307928, IMG submission 201815) | Saline water microbial communities from Ace Lake, Antarctica - #232 | ecosystem: Environmental > Aquatic > Non-marine Saline and Alkaline > Saline | place: Antarctica: Ace Lake... | reverse complement strand
TTGTTGGTTGTGACTGTGCCGTTGTTGGTTGTGACTGTGCCATAATTCTTCTCAACCATGCCCCAATTAACTGTAATCGTACCTACGTTGGTTGCAATCACCCATCCAGCATTGACTTTCGCAACAGTCTGGCCACTGGCGATATTCAACGCCCCTGTACCCTCAACTCTCAACGAGCCAAACTGCGACAAGTCCAGCGAAGTGGCAACGGTCACTATCACGCCAGTGTTAATAACAATGTTGTCGGTAGTTGCGGGAACTACATCACCGACCCATGTACCGGCAGTAGCCCAGTCGCCTGTAGTATCAGCGGTTTTCGTTGCGATTGCAGTTGTATATCTAGCATCATCATTTATTGTTCCACCACCAGCAACAAAACCACCAACCACACTATCCACTATCACCCAGAAGCCATGAATACCAATTGTGCCTGCCGCACATGTAGATGCAAGTGTTACCTTGCCTCGTCCATGTAAATTAAGTTTATCAGTTCCATTTGCTCCAAGATTAGCAATTTGTAAGCCGCCGGACCAATCAGCAAACATCACTGTAGTATTACCAATCGCTGCACCGAAGTCAAATATCGGAGCGGGTGATGGTCCCCTGGTATAACAATCTACCATTTGGTAAGTTCCAGCACTCAACAACGTAATTGTTGAACCACCTACAAATCCACACCCTTGGAATTCGCAAGTTGCGTATGAGCCGGTTCCAATTTCACAATCTTGGAAGTGGTTACCAGTACCACTAGATATTCCTGACACCCAAGCATCCGAAATATGACATCCTGAGATTGCCTGTGATCCTAGTGCAAGAGTCCACTCATTGCCTTCCATCGTACTATTCGAGAGACCTGCAGACAGCGTGACTGTTTCACCATTGATAATATGGAAACGAGTCAGGCCCAAATTGCCAGCAATAGTCAAAGCATTAGCCCAGGGACATGGGTTGTCAGCTACACCGTTGACATATGATTCTGTTCCTGCGGTTCCCGATGCCTTAACCCATACTGCACCATTCGCATAGCCAACAGACTCTGCAACAACCGCATATGCACAAGTTAAACGATCACAGCCAAAAGCTGTTCCGTCCGATGACTTAATTTGAAAGCGCACCTTGCCAATATCAGCCCCAGTTCCGACATGTGCATTTGTCAGATCAAAGATACGGCTCTTTACCTTCTGGCCATCTTTAGTTTCAAGCTCTCCTACCTGTTCCCAAGCAGGAGTTCCTGCCCACTTATAAGCGGATACGGTATAAGTCGCAGCTTTAGGATTAGCATACCCATCCCATGTTACCTGAACTGGTACGCCATTGCCTCCAACCGAAAATTCGTAATATACCTCGGTCGCAGTAGTATCATCCTCAACAATATGGAAATCTCCGTCGAGCTCTACTGTTTTTGCATACGTACCTGTTTCGGGCTCTGAATTAGCCTTAGTGAAGCTGCTAGCCGTTACAGCAATTGCTGCCGAACCACTTGAAATATTCTGCACACTTGACAAAATTGCATCCATGTCCAACCCACCAGCATCACTTATTGGCAACCCACCAACAGCATCAGGAATCGCAGCAGGAAGGCTGTTCGCGGTTCCGGTAGGACTAGCAACATTAAAGAAATCTTGGAATCCATCAGCTAATTGTGTGCCAGTTTGCGTAAGCAAATGACTAAGTATCTTTGTCACATTTGCTTCTGCTGCTCCAGTAGTATCAGCCTCCACACAATCATGCGGAGTTGTTGTTACATCCACGCTCGCGTCGGTATTGCTACTTTGAATTGCAACAGTAAGCGTTTTACCACTAGCAACAGTAATTGGACGGGTACGTAACTCCCGTCGCGTATCCACGTCCTTGTAGACAGTAAGACGGTCTACATTACTATCATTAGTAATTATAAACTCAAGTGTGCCCACACCTGCATCGAGTGGTTTTGCTGCATCACCTACGCGGAATACAAGCTCAACCACACGATCCGCTGCCGCTGTCTTGTTGTAGACGGTTTCTCCAGCACCAAGGTCGTAATCACCATTTTGTATTTCAATTGTCATTTTTAACCTGCCAATAAAGATTGAATTGGAGTCATAACTGCTGGAGAAGTAAACGGATCGGCAACGGTCGGATGAGCAACCAACACAGTACCAGTGTTTGTTATAGTCAAGACAGCATCCCGTTCTCGTAGATCCTCTTTCATGGGCAGATACCAAGCCCTGTCCACGGGGAAAAACGCAGGCGAAGCCCCGCCCGCCAACGCCGCAATCTCATCCCCTGTTATCGCCCGATCCCACTTAGCGACCTCGGCCAATCGACCGGAGAGATATCCATTGCCAGGATTTAACGGATCGACACCCAAAGTCAGGTTGCCCCCATGGTTTATATCTCCCAATGCAATTGACGGCCTCGTACTTGTTAGATTACCATCGACGTAGATTTTAACCGTCGATCCGTCATGGATCATTGCCACATGGTACCAAGTTTCAAGAGAAAGTTCAGATGAGGCCCAATCCGTGGAATTGTTATCATCAGCGTCTTGTACCTTATATTGCAAAACACGGTCAGTGCCGCGATAATTAAGACTCACTGATGATGTGGTTCCGTATGCCCCCCACGACAGTAGTCGCGGATATGTTCCAGCCGTGAAAGCAGTTACGTAGAACCGCAGAGCAATAGTCCAACCAGCGGCGGGCAGCGTCAATGCCGCGTTGTCAGTCACTTCGATCTTGTTGGTTGTGCCATTAAAAAGTCGTGCCATTTACATCCTCAATCTTTTTTAGCTGTCTTTTTCGCAGTTTCTATTTGCTCCAAGTCCATCAGGCAAGGTCGCTCGGCCAATAGCGAGCCAAGGTGGTTCATACCCTCAAATACTTTCGTGATTAGCACTGAAGTATCATCAATAACTTTCAGCAGCGTAGTTCGTGTAAATGTCTCCAATTCGTTCAAGCGATCCGCCATACGATTTTCGCGGATCGTTGCTTCTTCCAGCCGCTTATCCATACTATGAATTAGCCACCGGACAATGAAACCTGTTAATGAAATTAACCCCAACATTACCAAGACCAAGATAATCGCTTCCCACCCCCTAGCAGAAGCGTCATCAACAGCAGCTTGTATCGCTCGATGGTATACTTCTGGTGTCGATTCCGTCCCAGTTATTCCAAATAGCATATATCATGTCCTTTTTTTTATTCCACCACACCCGCCCGGCGCGGAGAAAACTAGAGGTACCGGGCGGGTGGTTGATTATTAAGCTGTAATTGTCGAATTAAAACCAAACGCCTCGTCTGGTTCCGCATTCCGACCCGACATCTGAATCGGTACTTTTTCTCTGTGCGAGTTTCGCACATCCCAAATTACATTGTTGTATTTGCTTTCGTCCCAGGTTAGACCGACCACTGACATCGCATGACCAAGACGGTTCCAGGCAGAATACAATGAGACGCCCAACTTCAATTGTGACAAACAATGCTGGAGCATGTTACGGGGATCACAGTCCCAGACTCCACGCTTTGCCAGACGATTTTTCATCGCAGCCGCTTCCCAGCCATCCTTGTACTTTCGATAATTGGTCGAGTGCTGATCGGGAATAAACGAGGCTGGGGCTATGCCGCGTTCCTGGGCACCGCGAATAAAGGATTCGAGATAGTTTCCCTTGTTTCTCCAATTCACAAGCCATCCCATAGATACCGGAGCGAGTCGATCAGTACTAGCTACTCGCTTGCCTTCACGAGCCTGACAGTTCATTAGGTCGCCAGTGCCGCTCCATGTCCAACAATTACCAGAGATCAATACACTGCCATTGCGACGGGTCACAAGTGTACTATTTGGCACAGTAGCACAAAAAACCGTTCCATTATAATGGTCTTGTTCGATGTGCTTCTGTTTATCTATACACAGTCTGTCCGTTTGGCCAACAACCAACGAACAAGTTTCCTTAGACTTAATCACATGACCGGTTTTCATGACTGTACTTCTTGCCGGTGCCCATGATGGTGTGCTTCGCTTTCCAATGCGAAGCAACAATTCCTGCAAGTCGTCAATGATCTGCCGACTACTGGAATAATACATAGAGAGAGGTTGTTTACGATCTTGGTCTGGATACCATGTCAAAAAATGTTTGATCTGACGTTCGCTTACCCATTTAATAATATCAGGAATCTTTTTATTAAGTGCCCCAAGTTTTCCGGTGTAGCAATTGGCCCTTATCCATGCCGCCAGTGCTCCGGCATCGTAGCGGATAAATACTCCTTTTTGACTAGGCCTTTCATGGAAGCCAACACGATAAGCCAAAGAGGCTATACGATCATGGTGCCTCTCGTCAAAACAACAAAAACTAACACTATTCTTCGTTTTGCGAGAATCTGGACTGCCTGCGAATCCATCACCAATTATCATGGCGAGCATCGCTAGAAAATCATCGCCGTCATACATGCGGTCGCTTGGAATCTCCACCTCGACTAATTCTGTTCCCAAAAATCCACTGGGCGCGGGCATTAAACCAGCATACCAACCGAGATCCTTTGCCGCCACAAATTCATAATGATCGTTAAGAGTGCGGTTTTTATTACCAAACTTTCGCACATACATACGATGGTTGGGTGTAACACCAAAATCCATGCGGCGGTTGGTGCTGTAAATCATCTCGCCATTGTAATCAAGGGCGTGCATCTGTGAAGGTGCCTGAAATTCCAGTGCTTTTGTGGTCTGGCTGACAGTTCCTAAGAGATCGCTTTCTCGGTATTCTGGAAATTTAATCCAGCCGCGATTAGACAACACTTCCGTATCTTCGGTGTGACAGTAGCCCAGCCCGTCTTGCGTCCATTCATAATCGGTTGGTGCCCATGTTAATTGCTGATGGTAAATGGGAAAGAGTTGCTCGTCGTGGCAGTGTTGAATAATCTCCTTGGCATCTTTAAGGTCAACCAACTTGTCTGGATAAGCCTCTGCAACTTCTCCGAATGGTATACCCACTGCATCCGCATCACCATACCTCGTCTGTCTTGGGATGACGCCCAAAGGGTTATCCCCCATTAGACGGCGTTGGTCTTCGGCATTGTCCATGTCATAATAATTCATTGCTTACCCTCCAATAATTCCCAGAATGCTTTCTTCGTTTTTGGTAGTGGGTAGTCCTGAATAGTGCTTGCCGTATCGCGTGAGGCAAACGCAATCCTCGGCAACGGGTCGCCTTTGACCGATTCCCACCACGGCTTGAGTGCGTCACTAACCCCACCCTCGGGAATCGCACCGTAGCGATTGACCCCCAGCCATAGATGACCCTTGGCTTTGAACTCCTTGCGAAATTTTAAGCCTGTAAGCATATCAACTTGTTCATCCGTGAGGTTGTCAAGTTGAGATTCTCCGGCGGGATCACTACCAAGAAAAAACCGGACCTGCCATTTGGCATTAGGGTCCGGTGGAATTGGCGGATCGGGGTCCGGCGGGTCAGGTCCAGGGTCAGGTGCTTTACCTACCTGCACGGGGTGTTGTAGGATGTAGGCTTTATTTTCCAGAGATATGGCAAGGCCAATTGTGTACACACCCTCCTCAATTGTGCCCAACAAAGAGATAGTCTTGTTGCTATCGACATACCAACCTTTTGTTTCAGGACTAACACGCCACGCAAGATCAGACCCTTCAGGCACCTGTGCATGAAATTGCGTCATTACTCCAGCTGGTATTTTTTTAGGACCAAGTATTTGCATCTCCACAGCAGGTGGAGCGATGGGGTCTGCGGTCTTTTTTACCTCGTCCGCCTGCGTTGAATTACACGAATACAGCAGGGTCAGCAGGATTGCAGCGACTATATACCGGGGTTGGGGTTTCATTAGTGGTGCCGCCTTGCCCGCAGTCGAGCAAACGGACGCCACTCACTCATTCGACATCGAGCAAAGAATCGATGCAGACCTCGACGCCCGCACTTAGAACGCCAGCTATGGGCGTGTTTAGTCTTTACAACTGTTACGTGTTCGGCTTGTTTCACTTTCTGTACCGTACAAGTAGGTCGGTTTCTCGGCAACAGAAATAGTGACTTGTGCTCCTGGCACCTTATGGGTGAGTGACCAAGAGGACCAACTGGGGCTGGCCAAACTATTGTAGCAGTCGTGGCTGCATAAGCACTGCCTTTTACTGCGGGACAAGCAATACATTTGTCGTAAGCAGCGGCATAGGTAGAACCAGCAAAACAGAAAACCAACACGAAAACGGCCAGCATAAAAATAACGTAAGAACGCATAACACAACCTTTCAAAAAAATTAGTCATTAGTTAAAACCTAAAAATTCATATGTTCCTAAACAACTAGTTCAGAAACTTTTCGATCATTTCCATGATCCAGTCAATCAACTGTCTAAAGATAGACAAATCAATTCCTAGCTTTTCAGCAACAAGGCCCACCTGAGCATCATTGCATAGTAAACCATCGGGATAATCATCCTTTTTACCAAACAGATACGTAATTAGATCGTAGAGTAAAACCCACTTAGCAGGATCAATTACTAGTGTGCGTAAGACAGCAACCAATTGATCATCCTTATCCGTCGCTGTCTCGTCTGCCAATGCATCGGCAGCCACTAAGCACTTCATTACCCACAGTCTTGTTGCTTCCACCTCAGACCATTTGGGAAGAGGCAACAACTTCATAAACACCCTAGCCCACTTCATCAACTGTATAAAGGGAAAAGCCATAACTCATACCTCCCTTAAAACAAACTGAGGATTAGTAAAATCAATGGCATCAACTTCTCTATCCATTCCATGATGGTATCCCAGTCAATGCCCACAGTAACCATCTCGCTAGCCACTGCTGTTTTATTGGCAGAAATGAATTCCGCTAGGATACTAGCACAATCTGTCTCCGCATCACCGGTCCAACAATCCTTGGCCCTAACAGCCTTGGCTGCTTCTACCAAAGCTCCTAAATTCAACCCAAGCTTACGTCGTAAGTTACGCTGTGCTTGTCTGGCCAACCGCTCTTCTTTCCTCGTACCCATCACTTGTCTCCTTTGTAATTGTGTGTTCTTGTTACTTTTTACGCCTATTTAATCCACCTAATACAGTGGATACTTCCTTTGTTCGTCCTATCAAATCATCACCGTCAACATCTTTTACACTAAGTACACTTGCCGACAATAATAGTATAGACACTATTTGCTCGGATGAAAAACCAGCTTCTACACTGGTTCTAATTGCATCTATAAAATCCTTCGGGAATAATGTACGCTCATTATTTTGTGTATGAGTAACAAGATACAACCGATCCGTGTCTTTACTACTTGACATACTTTCCTTCCTTGTATTATAAAGGCTTTATCCCGCCTAACCAAGATGTAAATTATTTTCTCATGGTTGCTAATATCCTACTACTTCATCGTCATCATCCCCACTGAAACCTCTACGTCTACTAGGGCCTTGATCCATTTCATAAATGTCTCGTAGTCCATCGTCCATCTCTTCTACTTCTTCTGGTGTCAAACCTGTTTGGTCTGTTACCATTAGTTCATCTTCTTCGTTCCATCGTTGGTGTCCCTTCATCATATCCACAGCAGTTGGCAAACAAATTACTACGGCTGTGCCTACATCAGCATGGCCATAATTATCACTCAAAGCAATTAGCTTGTAATTCGACGGGGGCCTGTGTTCAATGTTAAACTTGCCAAAATCTCTCCTTAATATACCTTCTTTATCTTCATAACATTGAAAAACACCATCCTTCATTGTTTGTACAAATGATGTAGCCATGGCAGTAAGGTTTATACTATTGAAAGTCACCTCCTGCATACCCACACCTCTCCTCCTAAGCCGCTGTGCCATAAACGAACCCCCTGCTGCCGGGTCATACCCAAACCATCCTATCCTATATAGCTCACTTACTCTTGTACACTCTTCTTCCACTGCCATTAGGTTTACTTCTAACTTACCACCTTCTCTTGGTACAGTGGGTTTCCAAGCTTTGATGTGTACTTCCTTTATACGTTGTTCTTCCCTATTTATACCAACCACTGCTAGGCCGGAATGGTCATGGCTGATGCCCAAATCCAATGCAGCAATATAATTCCATCCTTTTTCTACATAAGGAGTTGGTCCTTTTAAGCAGAATGCTTGATTCAATACAGCTTCGGATACTGCCCCACCTATACCACTGATCCACTCACCTCTCCACAACCTAGCAAAATTAGACCCGATGGGGTCTTGTGCTTTTGCCTCTTCAACATCTTGTTCTGACAACCATGGAGCAACCTTTGAAAACTTATGCACACACCAACGAGACCCCTCACGAAAAGCAATCTTTCGCCACCCATCCGCTGGTGTACCTTTTATGCCTGCATTAGTAGAGATTATAACAATACCTTGAGGCACACCAGCAGCATCATCCATGTGGGCCTGCATAACACCCCACCCACCAACAGGATCAACATGCACTAACTCATTCAATATCAATATATCAGGGGTTTGGCCGTGTGTAGCCCCCGGAGCACCGGATGACTCAATCCTTGCCCACACCTCCCGTGGCCTCTTACGGCTTCGTATCTCACGCTGTACTATCTCTACATGTTGCTTCATCCATGGATTATAGAATACCAATTCAATAGCACGATCCTCGATAATACGTGCTTGTAAACTGTTGGCTGCACATATCTGACACTTAATAGGTCGCTCTGCAAATATCATCATCCATACTATTGCAATGGCTAGGTCAGAATCCTTGCCAGCTTTCTTTGTGCGTTCTATCCAGAACCGGCGTATCGGGGGCAGCATACCCTCTTTAATAGCCTCCAAGGATTTGGCTAAGTCCCTGAATGTATCCCTTTGGAAATCAGCTATGCATACCTCGTATCGTTGAGGGCCAGAGGATGAAGGTATTATTAGACCTCTAGCAAAACATTGGAAATCCTTGCTAGATTGCTTGATATAGACATCAAGCACTTCTTCATCACTCAGAGCACGCTTGCCCCCCTTACCTTTTGTTTTTGCCATAGCAACGAATCCATCCCATCACAAAAGACAACCTCTTCTGGTTGCTACTCTTCTAGCTGTTTCTGGCCTTCAACATCAATGGTGTTTGCTTCCGCCTTTAGCTTATCCAATGCTAGTAGTGCTTCTATTACAGTGTCACTCTCTACGTTGTCTACATTCAAATGTACCATTGCTCCCTTCACCGTTTGGTTTACTTCAACTGGGCTATCACGCTGTTTTAAATACTGTTTACCTAACCAAATCAGCAACGCTGGATTACCCCTCTTCGCTGCATCGAACTGGAATTTTCGTAGGCTCATCTTTTGGTTGTTATGTCCTCTACTTATAATTGTCCCAAAACGCTTCCATAATGATGTAGTACTACTATCCACTACACTTGCTATCTCTTCTACACTACACCCAAGTGATGCTAACATCTCTACTTGCTTAGGGTCTATATTCTTTAATGGTCTTCCTACAGTCTTACCATTTTTTGTTAGTGTCATATATTACCTTTTACATTATCATTTTCTTACTACAAATCAAGCCCTGACCTACTAGCAAGCGCAATGCCTAATACTTCTTTATATGATTCTTTCCATTTTATAAGAGGGTTGTTTTTTAATTGCTCATACACCCAAAAAACATACTCCTTTGTTTGGTACTTCTTAATACGCTCTTTTTGAATATCAGCCGTATTTGGCACAACACGGGTATCCACTTTATTCATCTTACCGATCCAAATAGAATCAGTAACATACTGTGCTAAGTCTTTACACAAACCCACCACATCTTTAACATCAAGTAGTGGTTCACAACTTACACTAGTTGCATAACCTTCTTCGTATGCTAACCGTAAGCACGCTAAACGTTCTTCGTAAGGAGGGGCACCGGGCTCCCAGTAAGACAATAAGTCATTGTTACGCGCGCCAATAGTAAACCGGAAAAGTATTTGCTTGCTATATTGTTTGAAAGCTCGACAAATTGCTTCAATACATGTGAGGTGTGGCTTGCTAACAATTAATACATCATTACCAGCAACTAGTAATTTTTTTAGTACTACCTTACATGGTGCAAGCGTTTCAGGTGTGATGTCATGCGTAGTGGGGCACATAACACGCCCATCGAGCTTGTGGCGTGGGCGGTTAACTTCAATGGGTCTGACTTGCATATTGACCCATTCGTTATGGGACGATATACGGCCAAACCTATGAGCCATGGACCTTGCATAACAATAACGGCAATTGTGTGCACATCCAGAAATGCAATTGACAGAATGCTTAGACCATTCCTTTGTACCGCTAACCCTGGTAGACTTTACTTTAGACATGAGCAATATCCTTATTAAATTGCTTAGGTTTAGAGCGGTCCAAGGTTGCAGCCTTCGTGCCGCTCGTTTTTTTGTATTCTATATGAACACCATAATACCGAGCCGTACCAACTGATACAGACTCTACTGCTTCTGTAATTATTATACCATTTATGCAATTATTAAACAACAAATACCGCAAAGATAATGGTAATAACTTAATAGCAATACCCGGTGGTACTGGTATATTATTTATCCCCAATGCCTCTTTTACTTCTTTTGACACCCCCATCTGGCACTGGCCTACCGTCAAAAATACTGTTGTTGGTTGGCTTATATTGGGTAGCATTGCCTGCCAATGTCTCCATGGGGACCCATATGTATCAATATCAATAACATTCTGTGTCCATCCTGGTTGTGCTAGTACCCTTGAAGAATCTAACTTCAACCTCCCCTTTTTAACCTTGCGATCCAACCCCCAATAAGATGATACCCAAAATTCCTTACACAAAGTATGCCATAAAACACCACTGCCTTGGCAACAATCCATAACATCTAATGGACCTTCCGCATGGTACTTGTTTAGCATGTACCGTCTAAGAGCTAACTTTGCCTGCGGATCGTGGTTGTCTATTTTCTTACCCATTATTTACCGTGGTTTCAACTATTGTTCCTGAAATAGCTGCAATGTCCTCAACATAATCTGCTATGTTACCAAAATTAACAGTTGGTATACCAACAAGTACCCAAGACATTGCCGGAGGCTTTTGTACATCTAATTGCTTAATTTCCAACTGGTCTATTTCAGCATATAAATCATCAAACATAGTTGTTAGAAAATCACTGCTAGTATCAATATCATCAATCAAACTATTTAATGCACTTTGGTCAGTTTCCGCCATCGCGGCCAACGGGTCCAGGACTGTTAAGAGCTTGTTGGCCTCATCCTGGTCGAGGTCAACTATTAAAACCGGCACCTCCTGCTCTGGGTCAAGCTCCGCCCGTAGATGCCCGTCGATCAACTCAAGGGTGCCGTCCGGTAGCTCCCGAGCCAGTAATGCTCCTGCGTACCCGATCTCAGCCAGGATACCTTCCATGGCCTTGACCTGGGCCGTATTGTGAACGCGCCAATTACGAGGATTAGCGTGCAGTTCAGACGCCTTGACCCGTCTTAATTCTTTTATTCTATCACGTATTACTAACTTCTTCTTTTTACGCATAACTGCCTTCTTTCAACTAACTATTAACTCCAGAAATCCAACTTTTCTTACCATCCTCACCAACCACATAAATCTTCTCGTTATTTTTGATAGAAAAAAACAATTTGGATAAGAACTGCTCATCTTGGAATGAGTCAGCTTCAAATAACACCCTTTTTATTCTACCTGTTTTTCTATCCTGGCTTGCTTTTATTTTCATTAGAATATACTATCTTTCCTATTTCCCAAACAACACTTTTTGAACTTTAGTCCACTACCGCATGGGCAATCCTCATTGCGTCCAACCCTTCGTGGCCTCCTGGCCATCTGTGTAGTAGACTGAAACTTAAATGGGTCTACAATATCTTCATTCTTCATCAATCTCTTAATAATCTTGTTTGGGTATTTTATTGTAGCTAGTTTTTCCATTTCCCATTTCCTCTTAAACTCTACTAACCATCTTCCTCAAAAAACAGTAAGCTATTTCTATCGGCCAAAACACCAAGGACAATAACACCAATAAAACCAAAGCAGAGGTTGGGCATATTAACATTTCTACCACTTATCCCAAATCAATATAAGAGTGCCTCCAATTACAACACTCTGTATAATTGAAGAAAAATCCCAAAATCCAAAACAATGATTTAACACTAAACACATATTCATTGCCAGACTTATTCCCAACAACCTTGCTAGAAACAAATTATTATGCTGCCAACCATTTTTCTTTTGATAATATGTTTCAAAACCACCATCTCCAGAAAAAACTTTTACACTATCTAAAAAAGTTTCCGATCTTTTATTTTTAGTAAATAACATTAATTATTCTTCCAACCCTTATCCTCACAATAACAAGCGGGTATCTTTGTATCTGTTTCCACTTTCGGCCTTTCCTCTGTATTTTCTTTGATTTCTCTTACCCGTCGGTTTAGTTTGTTGAGCATCATAGAAAAAATGGCTAATCCAATGAAAATACCACAGAAGGTAACTATCATCATTGTCAAGCATCCTATAATTACCAAGCACCACCACAAACATAAAATCATAGTTTCTGTCATTTCTTCTCCTTTGTATTTCCTGGATTTAACCAACTCATATCCATCATATCTTTTGCTTCAACAACCTTTACTAATTCTCGTTCTATTGCTTCCTTCTACAACTACATCAACAGCTCTTTCCCATGCTCTTTTATTGTCTTCTGCCAAATATTCAAATCCTCCATATTCTTCTGAATCAAAAAAAGCTTCTCTAGCTACTTGTCCTAGTGTCTTCGTTCTTTTTGCCATGGTTGTATTTCCTTCCTAGTCATCCATACAAGTGTGTTTTCTCAATTCCATTGCCCTCTTCCTTATTATAGCCGTTAGATTTTTTTCTCCTATATCAGCAAGCGACTTACTTATGCTGTCAAAATCTACAATGGGCTCTACTACAAGCGGCGTTGTTGGTTTTTTTGCTTTGTCCTCAAGTATACAATCAACCTCACTAACAGGAATGTCCACCAACACAGAGATTTCTTCTACTGATTTACCTACTACAAAAAAACCACATACCTTACGTTCTGGATGGAACAAATGCCCCCACTTCCTTTTAACTGTCTTTTTTCTGATTGTCATGCAGTACTACCCTCATAGGACAACAACAGTTTTTTAACAGATTCCTCAAAACAAATTAATGAAACTTTGCCTAATTCCGATCCTTCTAAAAACTCCCGCCTCGTTACTCCCTGCAAATCTCGTATGTAAATAGCACCAAATACTTCCTCAATTGCATTGATCATTCTAACTGGTAAACCAAATTCCTCCAATGTAGCTATTGGAAAATCCAATAGTTCTTTAGGATACTCCATCGCATTTAACCCTCATGTATGTATACCGATGCGTAGATAATAATACTTTCGCCAGCCGCTAGATCATATATTTCAGGCACATTATCCAACCAATACTGCATCTCATGATATACATTAGCATTTCTTCTTCCAGCAATACTCCAAAACAACTTATCGAAACAGCCGTCGAAGTTGGTTACAGATAAACGTATCTTATATGATTCCTTCAATGGATAACTTGTTATACGTACAGAAATTCTATCATCCGGTTTGACATCAAAATACTTAGTCAACACCCGCCTGCACAAAAAAGGGTTCTCCATTCAATGAGTAAGTACCCTTATACTCATCTCTTAATAGGATAGGTGTTTCTATTGAAAATCTCATTTTTGTTCTCCTTTAACTCATTTCTAAAATTGTGCCCAGCATAAATTCTGGGTAGGAATCACCATCAACATTGAGTACGATCTGTAATCCCATCTCCTCCGCCAAGGCTTCTAATAACGCCCTGACGTTTTTCCTATTTTGTTTGCCCCTTACATTTTTCAATGGCTCGTCTAACACCAATAACCGGCGTCGTCGTGGCCTAGAAAGTAGTATGCAAGATAGCCGCAAAGCAAGTGCTGCCACGTCTATTACCCCACCACCCACTTCTTCTACAGGATCATCCAATATCATACCATCCCGCAAAAACAATAACCTTGCCTCTGTCTTGCCTCTTTTGCAATCAAAATCAATAGCAAACTCGTATGGATTATCCTTGAATACCGCTGCCAAACACCTCGTAACAATAACTGATATCCTTGTGTGTACTTGCTGTTGCATTTCCCTAGCTATGTTTTGAGCAATGGCTTGGGCTTCCTCGTGGTCATTCAATGTATCTTTTGATGCTTCCAAATCTTTACATCCTTGTTCCCACTTACTATCAGCCATCCCTTTCTCTGTAACCAAGCAATCTACTTTGTTACCAATTTTCTCCATGGTTTTATTCATCTATAAACACCTCCACTGGTATCCATTTTTCCTTCGTTCCATTAGGAGGTTTTCCGATTTCCTCTCCGCTAAGCCAAGGAATCTTTCCATCGGTTTCAAGATAACTTGCTGCTATACCTTGGAATGCTTCCTTGATATTTGCAATGGCCTCCTCTACCGTATCACCTTGGCTACATGTACCGGGCAAATGGGGCATCGACACAACATAACCACTTCCCATCATATTAAATTCTGGAATAATCCAGATATAACAATCATAACATTTAATTACTTCTGCCATCTACAAACCTAACACCTCTCCCCATTCCTCCTGAAATGCTTGCAAGTCAGTACTATATCTTTTTTCAGCCTTCTTCAATTTCTTTGTTATGGATGCCAACTTTTCCTTTGCTTCTTCCAACGTCTCGCAACCATAGTCCCTTTTCATTATCTTCAATTGCTCTTGTAATGCCCCTTCTGCCCTGGACACCTCCCTCTTAACCAAATCCACCTTTGTTTTTAACCGGTCAAATTCTTTTACACTTATCATCTTTTATTTCTCCTTATGTTAGCGTCCATTTCTTCTCTCTGTTTTTTTCTAAACATCCTTATTGCGGCACAAAAACCAATATACATATTGTGAGTGCTTGACTCTTTGTACCAAACATCATTCATAGACAAATCTACAGGGTAACCAAAAAGAGGATGGTTTTTCATCTCTTCTTCAAACTCATCTTTGTATTTCAATTTTGCCATTTTATACCCCTTGCAATTCCAATGCTCTGAATAAAATATCAGCCGTAGGCTTTCTCACCCCATTATCATGAATGAATCGTTCCACCGCTGCTTTGTAATCCATGTCTTCTGTTTCGGAATCCTTCAACTCGTTGATAAAATCCTCCATACCTCCCACATCAAATTCCTTTGGCATATCGTCTGGCTCGATCCACTTGTCCTTACTTGTATCTAATGCCACAGTCTTAATTGAACCATCGTCGAGTAGCAAACCTACCTCTATTGGTAAATCTCTTTCGTCTTGTTTCCTAGGAATCAAACAGCCACAATTCCTAACAACACAATCCCCAGCCTTGGTTGTAAATGCCCTATGGTTATCGCCGAAAATGGCCGTATCAAAGCCTTTCAACTGATCCGCCATATTACCCACCAAATCACCTACAGGGGCACCAGGGTAGCCACAGCCCTTTGTCCAGACGTATTTATGGGCTACACAAACTTTCAACCCATCGTAAACCTCGTCAGGAGGTTTGATGTCCATTGCCCATGAGTTCCCCCACAACGCAATACCACCGGAATGATCGTCATGGGAGTGAGCAAAACACCAACCGGACATATCAACAATATTTTCATTTAACACTATTGTCTGAAATGCTGACCTATGTACTTCTTTTATGTCATGGTACGGCAAATCATGTTGACCGGCCACACAGTGCATTTTAGGAAGATA